>Ga0163153_10000514_pt1 | contig 68581 bp, 69 predicted proteins | sample OliLakLV19MP6IB1_FD_148629 | JGI IMG/M metagenome (GOLD analysis project Ga0163153, IMG submission 148629) | Freshwater microbial mat bacterial communities from Lake Vanda, McMurdo Dry Valleys, Antarctica - Oligotrophic Lake LV.19.MP6.IB-1 | ecosystem: Environmental > Aquatic > Freshwater >... | reverse complement strand
CTATACGAATGACAAACACAAGCGCATCGCCAGAGCGATGGGAATATTTTATGGCGTGTTGGACAAGAAGAAAAAAGGCAGCGCATTATCGGGTAAACAAATCAGGCGAAACAAACAGATGTCGAGCATGTGGGCAGCGGTGGACCACTCCTTCGCCTTCATGTGCAAGAAGTTAAAGATGGGATTAGCCTCGGCAAAAAACAAGGCGCGTAATACATTAAGATTTGACATGAACTGCATCGTGTATCATGTGCTGAGAGCATCCTGGTTAATGAAAACACAAGCGGCATAGGGAGCGGTGTGTCCGGGGGAGAAAAAACCAACGGAAACCGGAAATAAGACAAAGAAAAGGGGAACACAGACTCAAGAAAAGTTTAGAAAAAGCGCCCCTCCACCCCAATCAGGTCAAAAATATTTCGGAAATGAAATTGACAGGAAAAAAATTTAGTTTTTCAAAGGACTAAAATAATTCCATCCCTTCGGGATTGATTGCATTTTAACTCTGAAGGAGGGACATTATTATAAAAATAAATTGACTGAATTCACCTTGAAATCCCGAAGGAGATGACATAAAAGTTGATTCTTAGGTTGACGCCAATGCGCTTTGCGGGACTGACGGCAAAAAAGATTAGTAGTATATTTAAGTTTCCTGCCTGCGCTGGAAGATGCAATCTTGCGGGAGAGGGGAGTTTGCTGCCCACCGCATTCAGACAGATCTCTATATCGTGCAAACTTTCCCGATAAGTCAACTGCGCGAAACTCATCACCAGAAATTGCTGCCAGCAAGTGAACTACTGCACCTTGTGATTTCCAGCATATCGCTTGACGCATTGGTCAAACTCATATCTGGATAGCAATGAAAAAATTTGCGCGAATACGATTGTGCCCTGATTCATCTGATGGCGGTTTTTTCCATTAAATGAGCCTTTTCATTTCAAATCGAAAAATCAAAGAACATCCGCTTAACCCGCTAATATCAATGCTTTCGTTGTTTTACCCTTTACAACAACCGGACAGTAGTGATGAAATTTATACCTTAACTTACTGTCTACTCAAATTTAGCAAGTCCACTTCAAGATTCTGATGCACTTCTGGCAACTACGCTACAAGACAATGCGATAAAGATTGAAGTCAGTACGCGCCAACTTTAATTCGCAACAAATTAGACACATCCACAAATTGATGCGCATAACTAACAGCATTCTGTGAATAAGTAATCGTGTATTTCTAAAGGTTGTTTCGCATTGTTTGTATTTTAGACGCCTCAATTTTTTATCCAAAAAACAGCATGGGAAAAGTAATCACAATCGCCAACCAGAAGGGCGGCACAGGGAAAACCACTACCGCCATTAACCTCGCGGCAAGCCTTGCCGTGCTTGAATATAAAACGCTGCTGATTGATGCCGACCCGCAGGCAAACTCGACATCGGGCTGCGGCTTCGACCCGAAAAATATTAAGAACAGCACTTACGAATGCCTGATTGGAGCGGCAAAAACAAAAGACGCTATCGTTGAAACGGATACACCCAACTTGTATCTGCTTCCTTCGCGCACCGACCTCGTAGGCGCGGAAATCGAACTGATAAATCATCCTGAGCGCGAGAAGGTGCTGAAGAAAGTAGTGGAGCAGGTGAAGGGCGATTACAAATACATCATCATTGACTTGCTGCCTTCGCTGGGCTTGATTACGGTGAACGCGCTCACAGCGGCTGATTCGGTTATTATTCCTGTGCAGTGCGAATATTTTGCGCTGGAAGGATTGGGCAAGCTGCTGAACACAATTAAGATTGTGCAGAAGCGCCTGAACATAGATTTGCAGATTGAAGGAATCCTGCTTACGATGTTTGATGTGCGCCTGCGGCTTTCAAACCAAGTGGCAAACGAGGTAAAACGCCATTTTGGTGAGTTGGTGTTTGACACGATTATTCACCGCAACACACGCCTCGCAGAAGCGCCCAGCACGGGCAAGCCTTCCATTATGTATGATGCGGAAAGCACGGGTACTATTAATTACATGAACATGGCGCGCGAATTTTTACAGAAGAATAACGACACGAAAATTAAAGGAACCGCTAAACTTGCAAGAGTAGAAGAAGCATGAAAACCAAGAAAGAAGAATTCGGAAAAGGCATCCGCGCATTGCTCGATAATATCGAAGATGAATATCAGCAAACTGCTGTGGCGCAAGCGCAGCAGATTGCCCCGATAGACAGCTCCACTAAAATTGCGCTTTCAGCGATTGAAGTAAATCCGTTTCAGCCCCGCGCTGATTTTGATGCGGAAGCGTTGAAAGACCTCGCGGAATCCATTCAAGTGCATGGTGTGATTCAGCCTATCACGTTGCGCTCATTGGGCGGTGGTCGCTATCAATTGATTTCAGGCGAAAGAAGATTACGCGCATCGAAGCTCGTTGGACTGACAGACATTCCCGCATTTGTACGCGAAGCAGGCGATCAGGAAATGCTGGAGCTTGCGCTCATTGAAAACATTCAGCGTGAAGACCTCAACGCGATTGAAATCGCCATCAACTACAAGCGCCTGATTGACGAATGTAACCTGACGCAAGAGGAAATGGCAGGACGCATCGGCAAAAACCGCACGACAGTTACCAACTATCTGCGCCTGTTGAAACTTCCGCCCGATATGCAAAAGAGCATTAAGGAAAAGAAGATTGACATGGGTCATGCGCGCGCAATCATCAGCGTGGAAGACCCCGTTGTGCAACTGATGATTTACAAAGACCTGATGGAGAAGCAACTTTCCGTGCGCCAGGTGGAAGCATTGGTAAGAAAATACAACGCGCCAAAGACAACGCAGACTTCGCTTACCCGCGCTGCAACTTCTGAAAACCTTCCGCTCGCATATCGCAAAATACAAGACGAACTTTCATCTGTTTTCTCCACGAAAGTGCGGATTAAGAGATACAAAGGCGAGCATGGCGAAATCGTCATTTCGTTTTATTCTGATGATGATTTGGATAGGATATTGAGCGTGGTGGAGTAATCCCCCTACCCTTTCGTCCTGAATTTCGATTGACCTTGAGAATATAACCAGAGTTCAATTCGTTATTTCCCCTCATTCGGTAACTTTGTGGCTCCACTGCATGAAATCTTTCTGTAGCTTTTTCTTCCTGCTCTTCGCTTTTTCCTCCTTCGCACAACAGCTAACTATTGAGGATAGCATTGCTCCTCCTAAAACTCAAGAAGTAAAAAGACACTTCGTAAAAAAAGCAGTGCTTTACTCCGCGCTTGTTCCCGGCTTGGGACAGGTGTATAATAAGAAGTGGTGGAAAGTGCCGATTATTTATGCCGGCTTTGGCGGCTTGGGCGTAGCCATCGGCATCAATACGAAACAATGGCGCACCTACAGTGATGCCTATCGCGCAAGGATAGATGGCGACCCGAACACGGTTGACGATTATGTGGATGAATATTCGGAGGCAAACCTCGTGACGCTCAAAAACTATTACAGGCGCAACATGGATTTATCCATTATTTTCACCAGCGTTTTGTATTCCCTGAATATCATTGACGCTGCGGTTGACGCGCACCTGTTTGAATATGACATTAGCGATGACCTGTCGTTGCATTTGCAGCCGCAGTTACAGTTTGGTGGCGCGGGAAATACATTTACTGGAGCGACAATGACGATGCGATTCAAATAACACAATATACCCAACACTCAACACCCACACTATGAAAATTGCACTAATCGGCTACGGAAAAATGGGCAAAGCCATTGAAGAAGAAATTCAACGCCTTGCGGAAACATCACCGAAAAAAAATGCGCCCACCGTGGTCACCATTTTTGATGAACACAACGCAAAGGATTTAACTCCGAAATATCTGCAACGCGCAGATGTCGCGATTGAATTCACCACTCCGCATACGGCTTACAACAATATTCTAAAATGCTTTGAAGCGGGCATCCCCGTAGTGTGCGGCACCACAGGCTGGGCGGATAAACTTCCTGAACTGCAAAAAATCTGCAAGAAGCAAAAGCAAGCGCTCTTTTATGCTTCTAACTTCAGCATTGGTGTGAATTTGTTTTTTGAAGTCAATCGCAAGCTGGCGAAGTTGATGAACAAACATCCGCAATATGAAGTGAGCCTGCACGAAATTCACCACACAGAAAAAAAAGATGCGCCCAGCGGCACCGCAATCGTACTGGCAAACGATATCGTTAAAAAAATCAAACGGAAAGAAAAGTGGGTGAACAAGAAAACTAAAGTTGCCGCACAACTTGAGGTACTCTCCTATCGCGAGAAGGATGTGCCGGGCATTCACATCGTGAATTATGATTCGGAGTTTGACAGCATTCAGATACAGCACTCTGCCCATTCAAGGCGCGGCTTTGCGCTTGGCGCGATACAGGCAGCCCTTTGGCTAAAAGGCAAAACCGGATACTTTGACATGAAAGACATGCTGGAATTATAGGCGTTAATAGGTGAAAAAAAGCGCTTTGTCTGAATTCGCGCTTCCAATTGCAATATCCCGAACATTCAAAAGTTATTCTTCGTAAATGCTGTTTTCGTTATTGATTTTCAAATGCGCATTTTTGCAACCGCTAAAAGCAATAAGTAAATGTGTTACACTTCGGACTCTCCTCTCCTGTGGAGGAGCGGGCTTATCTGCCGAAGTTTCAACGCAGGCAGAGGTGAGGCTAAACATCTATAATCTAACATCTAACAAATGATTTATCTCCTGATTTTCGGACCCATCGTTTCTTTCGCGCTCATCGTCATCCTCCTCGGCAACTTCTTTGAAAAAGCTGGCGAGAAAGGCAAAGAAAAAATTCCGTTTCAAAACCTGCTCACGCTTTTCAAAATTGTAGAGCGCACTCCTCTTTGGGGTTTGCTTTATTTCATCCCGTATATAAATATTATCCTCATTATCTGGCTCATCACCGAGTTCTTGAAAGTATTTGACAAGCGCGAAATTCTTCCGCAGGTTCTCGGCATCTTCTTCGGATACATCTATTTGCCGGTGCTGAATTTCACGTCAAAAATCAATTACACCGGTGCAAAACAACAGGAACGTCATTCTTCCACGCGCGAATGGGCGGATGCGCTGATATTCGCGGTGGTGGCGGCAACAATTATCCGCACGTTTATTATTGAAGCCTACACCATTCCTACCGGCTCAATGGAAAAAACTTTACTTGTAGGTGATTTTCTTTTCGTGAGCAAATTCCATTATGGTCCGCGTATTCCAAACACGCCAATTGCGTTTCCTTTCGCACATAATACAATGCCCGTTATCGGAACAAAATCCTATTCAGAGCTAATCAAGTTCCCTTATTACCGCCTTCCAAAGTTGCAGGACATCAAGCGAAATGATATCGTGGTATTCAATTGGCCCCAACAGGAAGAACGTCCTGTTGACAAGCGCGATAATTACATTAAAAGATGTGTAGGCGTTCCGGGCGATACGCTTGATGTATTAAATGGCGTGCTGTTCGTGAATGGCGACAAAGCATTCACACCACCACACATGCAATACATGTATTTCATTCAAACGGATGGCTCCACCATCAATCCGCGCATTTTGGAGGAATATGACATCAACGATTGGGAAATGGCGAACAAAGGAATTTACCGCATGTTCCTGACGGATGAAAACTACGAGCGCATTAAAGCCCTGCCGATGGTGAAGCGCATTGAGCGAAAAATTTCACCTAAAGGCGAAGTGGAAATGCAACGCTATTATTATCCGCCCGACATGGAACACTTCAAATGGAACGTGGACAATTATGGTTCGCTCATCGTGCCGGAGAAAGGAATTACTGTGCAATTGAACGCGGAAAATATCAAGGTGTATGAGCGTATCATCACGCTCTATGAAGGAAACGCGCTCGACTACAAGGGCAGCAAAATCCTGATTAACGGTGAGGAAGCAAGTGCTTATACTTTCAAGATGAATTACTACTGGATGATGGGCGACAACCGCCACAATTCAGAAGACTCACGCTTTTGGGGCTTTGTGCCCGAAGACCACATTGTGGGAAAAGCATGGATAATCTGGCTCTCGCTTGACCATGCAAAAGGCATTGCAAACAAAGTGCGCTGGAACAGGTTGTTCAGCTTGATTAAAAATGGAAGTGACGAGCAATAACTTTCTTTTTATTTTTCTATTTTTGCCGCATCAAAATAATATGCAAAACAGACACCATCATCACCATGCGATTCACGGGATTTCCCGGTGAACGGTGATGCTGTTGTTTTAACATAAACAAAGGGCTTACCACACCGGTAAGCCCTTTTGATTTTTAAAAAATTCATTTTCTGTTCCCCTCTCCTTTGGAGAAGGGCCCGGGGTGAGGAAAATTGAAAAATAATGAGTGAAATTTTAAGAATTGCAATCCAGAAAAACGGCAGGTTAAGCGAGCAATCGGTGCAACTGCTAAAAGATTGCGGTGTGAAAATCGTGAATGGCTCCAGCACACTGAAAGCACGCGCTACCAATTTTCCTTTAGAAGCGCTGTTTCTGCGTGACGATGACATTCCACAGTATGTAGAAGATGCCGTTGCCGATGCCGGAATTCTTGGAGAGAATGTCGTTGCTGAAAAAGAAAAGAAAGTAAAAACAATTGAGCAATTGGGTTTCGCGCGATGCAGGTTGTCACTCGCCATCGGTAAGGAGGAAAATTATTCAGGCGTAAAATTTTTTGAAGGGAAAAAAATCGCAACAAGCTACTCTACCATTCTCCGGAATTTTTTGAAGAAGAATAAAGTAAAGGCTGAAATTGAAGAAATCAGCGGCAGCGTAGAAATAGCCCCGGGCATAGGTTTGGCAGATGGCATCTTCGATATTGTAAGCACGGGAAGCACGTTGTTTACGAATGGATTAAAAGAAGTGGAAACGGTGATGCAGTCGCAAGCGGTATTAATTGCAAATTCAAAACTCAGCAAGCAGAAATCTGAAATCTTAGAAAAACTGCTATTCAGGATGCGTGCGGTGAACAATGCGCGCAGTAATAAATATATCCTTCTGAATGCTCCCGACAAATCCATTGACAAGATTTGCAGCATTCTTCCCGGAATCAAAAGCCCAACGATTTTACCACTCGCAAAAAAAGGCTGGAGCAGCCTCCATAGCGTAGTGAAAGAAGATGATTTCTGGGAAGTGATTACAGAGTTGAAAAAAGCCGGTGCAGAAGGAATTTTAGTTGTACCGATTGAGAAGATGATTGTTTGATGTGGTAATTCGATGATTCGTTAATTCGGTGATTAGATAATGCACTCATTTTTTGATTAAATAAAAAAGTACAAATCTTCGGCCTCCTCTCTTCATAGGAGAGGGGGCGGGGGTGAGGCTAACATGAAACTCTACAAATATCCCAAACCTGAAACGTGGAAGTCGCTCTGCCAGCGACCAGCGCTTAATGCGACAAATCTGGAAGACGCTGTGCGCAGTGTGTTGAACGCTGTGCGGGAAAATGGAGATAAGGCAGTATCAGAATTCACAAGCAAGTTTGACGGTGTCACACCGAAATCAATTTTGGTTTCAATGGCTGAATTTAACGCAGCAGAGAAAAAATTAAACAAACCATTAAAAGCTGCGATTCAATTAGCAAAAGCAAACATTGAACGCTTTCACAGCGCACAACAAGAAAAAGAAAAACGGATTGAAACTACGCCCGGTGTGGTGTGTTGGCGCAAAAGCGTTCCGATTGAAAAAGTAGGGCTGTATATTCCGGGAGGAACCGCTCCTTTATTCTCTACGCTGCTGATGCTTGGTGTTCCCGCAAAAATTGCGGGTTGCAAGGAAATCATTGTTTGTACGCCTCCTGGTAAAAAAGGAACCATCGCTCCTGAAATTCTTTACACCGCCAAACTCATCGGCATTGATAAGATATACAAAGTGGGCGGAGCGCAGGCAATCGCTGCGCTATGCTTTGGGACGAAAACAATTCCCATAGTGGACAAAATATTTGGTCCGGGAAATCAATATGTTACGATGGCGAAGATGCTTGCGCAACAACACGGCATCGCGATTGACATGCCTGCCGGACCAAGCGAAGTTTTGGTAATTGCCGATGCAAGTTGCAATCCCGAGTTTGTCGCTGCCGATTTGCTTTCACAAGCAGAACACGGAGTTGATAGCCAAGTGATATTGGTTTCGGAAAATGAAAGAGTTTTGAATTCCGTAATGAAAGAAGTAGAAAGGCAATTGAAAAAACTGCCGCGAAAAAAAATTGCGAAACGAGCCTTACAAAACAGCAAAACAATTCTGTTTAAAAATCTTGAACAGGCTATCACCTTCAGCAACAGCTATGCGCCTGAACATTTGATTCTTGCAACTACTAATCCTGAAACGCTTGCAGCATCTGTTTCAAATGCTGGTTCAGTTTTTCTTGGAAATTACAGTTGCGAAAGCGCTGGCGATTATGCGAGCGGTACAAATCACACATTGCCAACCAACGGCTTTGCCAAAAACTACAGCGGAGTTTCGCTGGATAGCTTCGTGAAAAAAATCACCTTTCAGGAATTAACCGTTGAAGGAATTCAAAATATCGGCAGCGCAATAGAACAGATGGCGGAAGCCGAGCAATTACATGCGCATAAAAATGCTGTAACCGTTAGGTTAAATGCAGTGAAAAAACTGCCAAAAATTGAAAGCAAGTTCAACCCGGAAAAACTGTTCCGCACGAATGTAAAAAATGCAAAACCCTATTCCAGCGCACGCGATGAATTTTCAGGAAAGGATAAAATCTTTTTGGACGCAAATGAAAATCCGTTCGACACGGGCTACAACCGTTATCCCGACCCGCATCAACATTTGCTGAAAGAAAAAATCGGCAAGCTGAAAAAGATTTCAGCTCAACATATTTTCCTCGGCAACGGCAGCGATGAAGCGATCGACTTGGTAATCCGCGCGTTTTGCACTCCGGGTGAAGACAAAATCATTATCTGCCCTCCTACTTACGGAATGTATGAAGTAGCCGCACAAATCAATGACATTGAGGTAAAGTGCGTTCCGCTCGACAAGAATTTTCAGTTGGATGTAGATCCCGTGCTTAATGCTGCCACGCCCGATGTGAAATTGATTTTCCTTTGCTCACCAAATAATCCGACAGGCAACTTGCTGAAAAAGGAAACAGTCAAAACTGTCTTAAATAAATTCAAGGGGATTATTGTGCTTGATGAAGCATACACTGATTTCTCCAATGGCTCTCTCCTACCCGATTTATCGAACTATCCCAATTTAATTGTGTTGCAAACATTCAGCAAAGCATGGGGACTTGCAGGAATTCGCTTGGGGATGGCATTTGCCAGTGAAGCAATTATTTCTGTGCTTGACAAAATAAAACCGCCTTACAACATCAGCGAACTGACTCAACAATTAGCACTAAAACAAATAGACGATGAGGAGAAAAAAAATGAGGCGGTCAAAACATTAGTTGCAGAGCGCAAACTTCTTACGGACTACTTTTCAAAATCAAAACGCACACTAAAAGTTTATCCTTCTGACAGTAATTTCCTTCTCGTGAAATTCAAAGAACCAAAAAAAATCTACAACTACCTTTTAGGAAACGGCATCGTAGTGCGCGACAGAAGTTCAGTTGCCGAAGGCTGTTTGCGCATTACAATCGGAACACCCGAAGAAAATCAAAAAATGATTGACTTACTCAACCGCAAATCATAAAATAAACAATGAAAAAAGTTCTCTTTATTGACCAGGACGGCACAATCATCGTTGAACCTGAAGATGAAAAACTCGACAGCATTGAGAAGCTCGAATTTCTTCCGGGAGCGATTTCCTATCTCAGCCGCATCGCAAATGAGCTGGATTATGAGTTGGTGATTGTTACCAATCAGGATGGACTTGGAACTGCATCACTGCCTGATGAAAATTTTTTTCCAGCACATAATAAGATGCTTTCGATATTAAAAAGCGAAGGTGTAGTATTTCGTGAAGTGTGTATTGACCGCACTTATCCAGAAGAGAAAGCTCCCACACGCAAACCCTTTATTGGTATGGTGAAACACTATCTAAACGGAGAATTCGACATCAAGAATTCATTCATGGTTGGCGACCGCTTCACTGATGCGCTGCTTGCGAAAAATCTTGGCTGCAAAGCAATTCACATCCAATGCGAGTTGTCAAAAAATCACGCGCACACATGGAATGAACATGAAGTGGTTGTTCTTCATGCAAGCGACTGGAAAGAGATTTATCATTTCCTGAAACAGCACGGGCGCAGAACAGTGGTGGAACGAAAAACCAGCGAAACTGCAATTCACATCGAATTAAATCTTGACGGCATTGGCAATGCTTCGATTGATACAGGCATTAATTTTTTCAATCACATGCTCGAACAATTGTCAAAACACGGAGGAGTTGACCTTCTTGTGCAGGTGAAAGGCGATTTGCAAATTGACGAGCATCACACCATTGAAGACACTGCGCTCGCGCTTGGGGAAGGATTCAGCAAAGCGCTGGGCAGCAAAAAAGGAATCGCGCGTTATGGATTCTTGTTACCAATGGATGATTGTGTTGCGCAAGTGGCGATTGATTTCGGTGGTCGTCCGTGGTTAGAATGGAATGCGGAATTCAAACGTGAAAAAATTGGCGATATGCCCACGGAGATGTTTAAACATTTTTTCAAATCATTCTCTGATACAGCAAAGTGCAACCTGAATATCAAAGCCGAAGGTGAAAATGAACACCACAAGATTGAAGCGATTTTCAAAGCGTTTGCAAAATCAATCAAGATGGCGATGAAACAGGAAGACAACGCAACAATCCCAAGCACAAAAGGAGTATTATAAATCTCAACACCCAATACACAACACTCAACACAGAAATGGTCGCAATCATCCAATACAATGCAGGCAACATCCGCTCAGTGCTCAACGCGCTGAACAGGCTGGGCGTTGAAAGCATTTTGACGGATGATGCCGCTATGATTCAAAAAGCAGAGCGGGTGATTTTTCCCGGTGTGGGTGAAGCGAGCAGTGCAATGAAATATTTGCGCGAAAGAAAATTGGACACGCTGATTCAATCACTCACGCAGCCGTTTCTTGGTATCTGCCTCGGTCTGCAATTGATGTGCAGCTATTCTGAAGAAGGCGACACGCAGGGCATTGGCATTTTCAAAGAGAAGGTGAAACGCTTTCCACCACTCCAAAAAGTGCCACATATTGGGTGGAATAACCTCACGGAATTGAAAAGCAATTTGTTTAATAACATTCCAGTGAATACAGACATGTATTTCGTGCATAGCTACTATGCGGAATGCGGCACGGAAACAATCGCCATAACCGAATACATTCTTCCATTCAGCGCAGCACTGCGGCAAAACAATTTTTATGCAGTGCAATTTCACCCGGAGAAATCTGCTGATGCGGGACAAACGCTTCTCAAAAATTTTCTTGAGCTATGAGAATCATTCCTGCAATTGACATTATCGAAGGAAAATGCGTGCGACTCACGCAGGGCGATTATGCTAAAAAGAAAATTTACAATGAAGACCCGCTTGAAGTTGCAAAGTCATTTGAAGATGCGGGGTTGAAATACCTGCACCTTGTTGATTTGGATGGAGCAAAGGCAAAACAAGTTTTGAATTTTAAAACACTGGAGATAATTGCAACGAAAACAACTTTGAAAATTGATTTTGGCGGTGGAATAAAAGCTCATGATGATTTGCGCATCGTGTTTGAATCTGGCGCGCAGCAAGTGACTGTCGGGAGTTCGGCTGTAACGAATAAAAAAGATTTTCTGGATTGGCTGAAAGAGTATGGTTCTGAAAAAATTATTCTTGGAGCAGATGCGAAAGGTGAAAAAATCTCCATCAGCGGCTGGCAGGAAACTACTGAACTTGAAATCACTCAATTCATCAGCGACTATCAAAAAGAGGGAATCAAGTATACTATTTGTACTGACATTTCAAAAGATGGAATGCTGGAAGGACCCGCGTTGAAACTCTATGAAAAGATTCTTGAAAAATGTCCTGACATTCGCCTCATCGCCAGTGGTGGAGTTTCATCCATCAGCGATATTGAACAGCTAAAAAAACTGAATTTAGATGGCGTGATTATCGGGAAAGCGATTTACGAGGGGAAAATCAAATTAAGCGAACTTCAATTCCTAATTCTTAATTCGTAATACCTCATTAACAAAATGCTCAAAAAGCGCATCATCCCTTGTCTTGACGTGAAAGAAGGACGCACCGTAAAAGGCGTGAACTTCATCAATCTGCGCGATGCGGGCGATGCGGTGGAGTTGGCTAAAACGTATGTGCAGCAAGGAGCCGATGAACTTGTGTTTCTTGATATTACTGCCTCTGTTGAGAAACGTAAAACGCTGGCAAGCCTTGTAGAAAAGATTGCCCGCGAAATCAATATTCCATTTACTGTTGGCGGAGGAATTAACACGATTGAAGATGTTGCAGCATTGTTGCAAGCGGGCGCAGATAAAATCAGTATCAACACTGCTGCGGTAAAAAATCCGCAACTCATCACAGAACTTGCAGCCCGATTTGGCAGTCAGTGTATTGTTGTTGCGATTGACACCAACTTCGTGAATGACGAATGGAAAGTGTTTACTCATGGAGGAAGAACAGCTACTGACATCAACACTTTCGCATGGGCAAAAGAAGTAGAGCGATTAGGCGCAGGCGAAATTTTGCTTACTTCTATGCAGCATGACGGAACCAAAGGCGGCTTTGCAATTGACCTCACAAGACAAGTGAGCGAAGCAGTGAATATTCCTGTGATCGCATCCGGTGGCGCAGGAACGATGGAACACTTCACAGAAATTTTCAACGCAGGCAAAGCGGACGCTGCGCTTGCAGCAAGCATTTTTCATTACGGTGAAATTCAGATTCCGCAACTCAAAGCATTTTTATCACAACAAAACATCCCCGTACGATGCAAGTAGATTTCAGCAAAGGATTAGTTCCAGCAATCATTCAGCATCATTTGACAAGCCGCGTGCTAATGCTTGGCTTTATGAATGAAGAAGCATTGCAAAAAACACAAGCAGACGGAAAGGTGACGTTCTTCAGTCGCAGCAAAAACCGCCTGTGGACAAAGGGCGAAACGTCAGACAACTTTCTTTTTGTAAAAGAAATTATCAGCGATTGCGACAATGACACATTGCTGATTAAAGCCGAACCAACAGGCACTGTATGCCACACGGGAAACCAAACGTGTTTCAATGAAACTGATGCAAAAGGCTTTCTCTATCAACTTGAAAACACCATTCAGGACAGAAAGAAAAATCCGAAGGAAGGCTCGTACACAACCAAAATATTTTCCGCAGGCATCAATAAGATTGCACAAAAGGTAGGCGAAGAAGCAACTGAGTTAATTATAGAAGCGAAAGATGAAAACAAAGAATTATTCCTGAACGAAGCTGCGGATTTGATGTATCACTACCTGCTGCTGCTTTCTGCAAAAGGTTTCTCACTTGAGGATGTTGAAGGAGTTTTGAAAGCGAGGGCGAAGTAACTTTATTAAAGGCTATGCTGAAAATCTTACGACAGGATTTATTTAACGACTATAAAAAGCGACTAAAAGTTGATGCGGAAAGCGCGTTTTCAACTTTGAAAAAGAAGCTGAATACCGTTGAGGATTTCAGATTCTATCTTGCACATTCCGCAGTTCATTCTTCAAACATTGAAGGAAACACAGTCAGTTTTGACACCTATCTGAAAGCAAGCGAATTCAATCTGCATCTGAAGACCAAAGAGATGAAGGAAATTGAAGACCTCATCGCAGCTTATCAGTTTGCAAAGGAGAGTGAGTTGACGCTCGCAAACATTTTAAAGGCACATGAAATTTTAACGCAAACCCTGCTTGTAAAAAAAGAACGGGGTAAAATCAGAAAAGTGAAAGTTGGAGTAAGGAGCGAAGGACGATTGATTTATCTGGCCGTGGAACCGGAGTTGGTGAAACAAGAGTTGGAAAAATTGTTTACCGACATTTCACTGCTGCTCAAAACCAAATTGACAACAACAGAAATATTTTTCTATGCTGCTCTTATCCATCTCGTTTTTGTAAACATTCATCCGGTTGTTGACGGCAATGGAAGAGCAACGCGGTTGATTGAAAAATGGTTTTTAGCGAAGAAACTTGGCGACAGCGCGTGGCTTATCACTTCTGAAAAAAATTACTGGGATAACAGATCCGCCTATTATAAGAATCTGCAACTCGGAGCGAATTATTATGAAGTGAACTACAAAAAGAGCATTCCGTTTTTGCTGATGCTTCCCAATTCTTTGTTGAACAAGAAGTGAAAGCAATCTGCTTCATCATTTTTTTGTTTATAGAAACCGTTTCCCTTCTGGGATCAGCGCTACCAAACAATGCGATAAGGAAATGAGATAAGTACGCGCCAAATAACTCGATTGCACCAAGCGCTTTACATTTTCAGCATTCTTACATCTTTTTTCTCACCCGTATGGAATTCTAACCACACCTGCATCTCATAGGCAAAACAAATTAACCTATGAGAATCCTTCTACCCTTTTCCATTTGCATCATGCTTGCTTATGCCGGCTTTGCGCAAAACAATGTTGCCACCAAGATTGACGCTGTTACCGTTTACCGACAAATGGCGCGTATCAGTCATTCGGGAACTGCCACGCTGCCTGCGGGCACCAGCGAGCTTGTGATTAATGATTTAAGCGCGAGCATCATTTTGCCAAGCGTGCAGGTTTCGCTGGAGGGCAGCGCAACAATTCTCTCCGTTACTGCGCGTGTGAATTACAACAAGCCAAAGCCAAACCTTGACAAAATTGGTGTGATGAATGATACCGTCAAAAATCTGAGCCATCAATTGGATTGGATAAATCAGGAGAAATCCATTTACGAAGCGGAGGAAGGCGTCTTGAACGAAAAACAAAAAATGGTAGGCACTGAAACGGGGCTCCCGGTAGCGGAGTTGGAGAAACTTGTTATCCTCTACCGCAGTCGCGTAACGGACATCCGGAAAAAAATATTCAAACTCAACGAGGATGCGCAAAAACTGAATGAGCAGAAAGCTGCTGTGCAAAACAGGATTAACCTGATAAACAACCAAACAGTAAGTCCTACGGGTGAAATCGTAGTGACGCTGCTGGCGGCTTCTGCGGGTGCAACAAAAGTGAAGTGCAACTATATGACAAACAATGCAGGTTGGTCAGCGATTTATGATTTGCGGAGCGATGGTATTGAAAAGCCTGTGACGCTCAACTATTATGCGCAGGTGCAGCAAAACACGGGCTTTAACTGGAAAGATGTGAAGATGATCGTGAGCACCGGCAATCCTTCGCTCAATAACAGCCGCCCGATTCTAGCGCCATTGTATATTGATTTCTATTCGCCTTACATTGACAATTATCTGGATAAAGCTTCATACACAAACAGCGCTTTATATAAAAGCTTAGATGATGAGAAGAACAGCGGACCTGTTTATACTGTTGTGGTGAATGAAACACAACTAAGCGCACAATACGATATTTCATTGCCGCAAAGCATTCCATCTGACGGGAAGACACGACAAGTGCCATTGAAAGAATATGAATTGCCCGCACGGTATGTGTATCATACGGTGCCGCGCATGGATAACGGTGCATTCTTATTAGCCAAAGTAACCAACTGGGGACAGTACAACTTGCTGGCAGGTATGGCGAATATCTTTTTTGAAGAAGAATATATCGGGCAGTCAAACATCAATCCGCAGGTTACATCGGATACGCTCTTGCTGTCAATGGGACGCGATGAAAAAATCAATGTGCAACGCACCTCTATTATTGACAAAGAATCACACAGCTTCTTTGGCGGCACGCGCAAAGAAAAGCGCACGTATGAAATCAGCGTGTTGAATACGAAGAATAAGCCCATTACCATTGAGATACTCGACCAGTTGCCTGTGAGCAAACAGCAGGATATTAAAGTAGAACTCTTAGACAAGGGCGGAGCAGAATACACCGAAGAAATCGGCAAACTCCTTTGGACATTGGACTTAGCTCCGGGCGAAGCGAAAAAGGTGCGCTTCAGCTTTGAGGTGAGCTATCCGAAAGAGAAAACGGTGTCGCCATTTTAAAACGCAGAGGGGAGCAGTTGTGTAGTGTGGATTTGTGTTGCTTCGGCAGCATGAATTCACAGTACGCAATTTGCATTAAAGCATCGTGGGAAATAATTCATTTGGCGTTGCTCCAATTCCCGGCAAATCATTCAGTGCAATTTTTCCATCAACAACTTGCATTCCGGTAAACGGGTCGTTTGTGATTAAGGATGGACCATCGAGGTCAGCCCAATCAACAAGCGGAGATAAATGAGCAGCCGCAGTAACAGCGCATGACGATTCCGACATGCAGCCTAAAAGGATTTTCAGATTCAACGCACGCGCTCTTTCTATCATTTTTCGCGCTTCGCGCAGTCCCGAGCATTTCATCAGTTTGATATTGATGCCGTGATACACACCTGTGATTTGTTCTAAATCAGAGAGCCGCTGAATCGCTTCGTCTGCAATGATGGGCAGCGGACTTCGCTCACTCAACCATGCAGTTTCTTCTTTCCATTCTTTGGGAAAAGGTTGTTCTATAAGCACAACACCTTGCTCCTTCAACCAAACAATCATTTCAAGCGCAGCATGTTTATCTCTCCACCCTTGATTAGCGTCTGCCATCAGCGGTTTATCCGAAATCACACGGATGGTTTCAATACTCTGTCGGTCGTTATCTCCACCTAATTTCACTTTGAAAATTTTGAAGGCAGCAGCCTCGCTTACTTTCTTTTTCACTGCCTCCGTTGTATCCATTCCGATAGTGATGCAGGTAAAAGGCGTTTTTTCTTTTTCGATATTCAATAATTGATAGAGCGGCTTGCCCAGTATTTTTCCGACAAGGTCGTGCAACGCAATATCTATCGCTGCTTTTGCGGCATGATTGCCGGGAGCAACAGTATCGCAATAATCAAGAATGGCATCGGTATCAAGGGGGGTGTTGAATTGCGCAAGATTGAGCGTTGAAAAAAAACGCATCACGCTCTCCTGATTTTCACCTACGTAAGGCGGCATGGCGGCTTCACCATAGCCTATTAGTCCGTCATGCTTTAATTCGACATACGCCACTTCAGTTGTGGCGCGTGTTCCAGTTGCAATAGTAAAAGGATATCTGAATCGTAAAGAAAAAAGATAAAAACGGAGTTTCAATTTTTCGGGGAGAAAATTTAGCAGCGAAAGATAGAATCAAAACACGACATCCATTCGATGCAGTAGTTATCACACAGCCAATGCGCAAGCTAAAGTGCTCCAATTCCTGCACATAGATGTTCGTCCCTTATCTCCGTCAAGCTGCGCCTTGTCTAACAGGATGCGGCACTTCAGTCGCTCATGTAGCCTGCTATTTTCTTACGAATAACCGATGTTCGTTTCCTAAGTGCAACCGGATAATGCGGGCGAGTGTGTTATATTCTACTGTGCAGTTGTAAGCAAGTTCAACCTGACTCTTGATAGTATTAAGCGTTTTCTTCTCTTTGAACAATTCAATCACCTTGGCATTAATTTGATTTTCGCTGTTTGCATTCATGGGGGTAGGGTTTGAAACTCGCCTGTTTATCAGGATAAGTGGCATTAGTTACCACAATTAAGCAATGAATGCAAATAAAATAAACGACTACCTCGCATTTTCAAAACCCTACTGTAAATGACCGTTATTCTCCGCTTATTCCATCCGAATCAGAATTTGTACATTGCATCTTTAATTCTCCATCTTCATTTTTAAAAACAGATGTCCCCTTTCCTCGGTGAATTACTCGGCACGATGTTGCTCATCATTTTGGGCGAAGGCGTAGTAGCCGGAGTGGTGCTCAATAAAACCAAATCGCAAAACTCCGGGTGGATAGTAATCACCATCGCGTGGGGGCTTGCCGTCACCATGGGGATTTATGCCGTTGGTAAAATCAGCGGGGCGCACCTCAATCCCGCAGTTACGCTTGCGCTTGCTTCGACAGGAGCTTTCCCTTGGAATGATGTTCCCGCATACATTGCCGCGCAAATGATTGGAGCATTTCTTGGCGCAACGCTCGTTTTCTTTCACTATCTGCCTCATTGGAGAGTAACAGAAGATGCGGCTTTGAAACGCGCTGTCTTCTGCACCGAACCTGCGATACGCCACAACACTTCTAATTTATTAAGTGAAATCATCGGCACCTTCATTTTGGTGATGGGCATTCTTGCGATTGGCGCAAATGAATTTACGCAGGGATTGAATCCGCTTGTTGTCGGCTTGCTCGTGGTGAGTGTCGGCATGTCGCTGGGTGGCACTACAGGCTACGCTATCAATCCCGCGCGTGATTTAGGTCCGCGCATCGCGCATTTCCTGTTGCCGATTCCGGGCAAGACAGATTCCAACTGGAATTACGCATGGATACCCGTTGTCGGTCCCGTGATTGGCGGAGTATATGGCGCATTGTTTTACAACGCGCTCTTTCACGGAAAGATTGGAAAGCGTTTCTTAGCGGCAACAGTTATTATTCTTCTTGTGATGCTGCTCGCTTTTATAGGCGACAGAAAAGCGGGAAGAAAAATCTTCAATTCAGATTCCAAAACATCTTAGTTTTATTTGGACAAACAAGCAGACATGGACATCCAGATAGAAAAACTGAACTTGATTGCATGGCTTACAGGAATTAATGACAGCGATGTAATCAGGCAACTGAAAATTCTTCAGAGATATAAACCAAAGAAATCCGTCATAAAGCTTACCAAAGCAGAAAAAGCAGCAATTGATAAAGGGTTGCGTTCCCTTAAAGAAGGAAGAGTGCAATCGCACGAACAAGTGATGAAGGCGACAGCGAAAAAATTTCCCGGCTTGATAAAATAGCCCAATGGAAGTTATCTGGACGGAGGAAGCCGTCAATGATTATCATCAGAATATAGAATATCTTTTAGCAGAATGGTCTGAAACCATTGCTATTGATTTTATAGAAGATGTTGATGCAACTTTGGAATTGATTAAACTCCTACCGGAAATGTTTCCGTTGAGTGATTATCAATCTGTAAGAAAAGAAGTCATACTAAAACAAATCTCTCTTTTTTATCGCGTTGATAGCGAGAAAATATTCCTGTTACGGTTTTGGAACAATTACAAGAATCCGGATGCTCTGAAATTGTAAATCTCTGCCTGCGGAACATTTCGTAACATGAAAATAAGATGAAGATGTTTTAACTTTCAATCTAACAAGTAACTGCTATGGATCTTCAAACCGAAAAACTAAATCTTATCGAACTACTCATCAACACTGATGATGAGAGCCTGCTTAAAGAAATCAAGTCAAAGCTTTCAAAGAAAAAAACTGCTTCTCTAAAGCCCATGACACTTGAAACATTCTATGCAAAGATTGAAGCTGCGGAAAAAGCCATCAGCAAAGGTGAGGTGATTTCGCAAAAAGCGCTCAGAAAAGAAGTGGCAACGTGGCGAAAAAAATAAAAGAGGTTATTTGGACGATTCCCGCCAAACAAGACCTGAAAGACATCTATGCTTATCTCTCCGAAATTTCAGAAACAATTGCTTACCGCCAGGTGATAAAGATTCTCGACAAAACTGCGCTTCTTGAAATGGGGTTTGATGAACTTGGACAAGCAGACCCCTTATTGAAGCACACGCGAAAAAACTTCCGCTATTTGGTGTCCGGCAATTACAAGATAATTCACCGTGTTGATGATAACGCCATTCACCTCATAGCTGTTTTCGACACAAGACAAAATCCGAGCAAGCTGAAAAAGAAAATTCGATAACTCCAACCCCATGAAAACAAAAACCATTTTCCTCTCCGCATTTTTGATTTTCGCATCTGCTCTCTGCCTGCGCGCGCAAGGGACGTATGAATATGCTACGGTGACTTATTCATGGAAGGGAGCGAATATTTATTACATTGGAATTTCAACAGGTGACAATTACACCGAAACCAAAGTACAATCTAAATTCGAGTCGAAGGGACCTTTTACTGATTTAACCCCTTAATAGAAAAAGTGAATGAATTAGCTAAGGATAGATGGGAAGTATATAACACATCTTCAATAGTGCAAGGTGGTCCTAATACTTTCTTAACCTACCACCTCCGCAGAAAAACCCCCTAATCCCCTTTAACTTCAAACCTCAAACTTCAAACTATAACCCATGACCAAAAAATACATCCTCGCCATTGACCAGGGCACCACATCTTCAAGAGCAATCCTTTTCAACGAACACGCCAACATCGTTGACATCACCCAGCAGGAGTTCAAGCAGCATTTCCCAAAACCCGGCTGGGTGGAGCATGATGCCGAAGAAATCTGGGAGTCTGTAAAGGCGGTAGTCAACAACCTCTTCGCCAAAACCTCCGCTTACCCCGCAGAGATTGCCGCCATCGGCATCACCAACCAGCGCGAAACCACAGTCGTGTGGGATAAGAAAACCGGCAAGCCCGTTTACAATGCCATCGTGTGGCAGTCGCGGCAAACGTCAGGCATCTGCGACAAGCTAAAAAAAGAAGGCCACGATAAAATCGTCCGCAAGAAAACAGGACTGCTCATTGACGCCTACTTCTCCGGCACCAAAGTGAAATGGATTTTAGACAACGTGAAAGGCGCGCGCGAAAAAGCAAAGCGGGGCGACCTCCTCTTCGGCACCATTGACACATGGCTCGTCTGGAAACTCACAGGCGGCAAGGCACACGTCACCGACCCCACCAACGCATCGCGCACCATGCTCTACAACATCCACACGCTAAAATGGGATGATGAATTATTAAAAATGCTCACCGTTCCCGCGTCTATGCTGCCGCAAGTGAAGAGCAGCAGCGAAGTGTATGGCGCCACCGAAAAGAATCTTTTCGGTGAAGAAATTCCCATCAGCGGCATGGCGGGCGACCAGCAAGCCGCCCTCTTCGGACAGGCGTGCTTCCAACCCGGCATGGCAAAAAATACGTATGGCACCGGCTGCTTCATGCTCATGAACACCGGCAAAAAAGCAGTCGCCAGCAAAAACGGATTGCTCACCACCATCGCCTGGCAGGTAGGTGGCAAAACCGAATACGCCCTCGAAGGCAGCATCTTCGTTGCCGGCTCAGCAGTGCAGTGGCTGCGCGATGGCTTGAAATTTTTTCCCGATGCCGCCATGTCTGAAACCAGCGCCACCAGCATCAACGGCAGCGATGGCGTGTATGTAGTGCCCGCGTTTGTCGGGCTGGGCGCGCCCTATTGGGATAGCGACACGCGGGGCGCCATCTTCGGTCTCACGCGCGGCACCGGCAAAGACCACATCGTGCGCGCCACCCTCGAATCCGTTGCCTACCAAACCAAAGACGTCCTCACCGCCATGGAAAAAGACAGCGGCATCCGCCTCAAAGACCTCCACGTTGATGGTGGCGCCACGCGCAACAATTTCCTCATGCAGTTCCAGAGCGACATGCTCGCAGTGCCCGTAGTGCGCCCCGTAGTCACCGAAACCACCGCCCTCGGTGCCGCCTACCTCGCAGGGCTATCCGTAGGATTTTGGAAAGACCTCAAAGACGTAAGCAAGAACTGGAAAGCCGAGCAAACCTTCAAACCCACCATGAAAAAACCCGCCCGCGAAAAACTCTACGAAGGCTGGAAAAAAGCAGTGAAGGCAGCGAGAGGATTTAAGTGAAAGTGGTGTGTGTCATGCCGGACTCGTTCCGGCATCCCCCGATAAATGAATATGCGCAAGTCATGAGCGTTTGCCAGGGGGATGATGTGTGTTTGGCGCTTCGTATCTCGTTTCTTCATCGTGTCGCATTAGTAGCGTTGCTCGTCAGGAGAGTATCATTATCTGTCAGCAAAATCAATTAAACGCTATATATTTGAACAACTCTCAAACTTAGAAAAATGAAAAAATTCAGATTTACTATTCTAATATCTTCGTTGTATTTCGTTTTCATAGTTAAGGCTCTGGGACAATCTGAACTGCCTTACCAAACTCCTTTGCCATTTGATTCAACTTCCGGAAAAGTAGTTTACAAACAAGTTGAAGCAGTTGATTCAGTGAAAAAAGATGAATTATACTTTCGAGCCAAATTCTGGATTGCTGAAAATTACAAATCAGCTAATGATGTGATTCAATTAGACGATAAAGAAAACGGGGCAATTATTGCCAAAAGGAAATATTCCAACTTATGAATATGATGGTTATGTGGAGCACACACTTAGGATTAGCCTAAAAGATGGAAGATACAAAGTTGAATATGAACCCAATAACTTTAAATGGTATGTGCGTCCAAGTCAATATACAAAAGGAGGTTGGTCTGAATACACAATCGAAAAATGTTACCCTGCATCTGAAAAGATACAAGGAATGAAAGCGCATAAAAAATTTGTTATCAACGCAACAAACACAGTGGATGGAAAGATAAAGGCTCTTCTTAAAAGTCTTAGCGATACGATGAAAAAACCAGTAGTAAGTGAGGGCGATTGGTGAATTCTTCCTCAGATTTTTTCAAACAAGTTGCAGGAATGACACAAATCATTGTTGCCCTTGATGAAAATAAACCTCCGATTTCCTAAGCCTTAACTTATGAGGTTTATTAAAACCAATGAGATAGATACTCCTTCCTTTTTTGAAAAATTTTTGGTAGATGAAACTCTTATAGCCGCATTACATGAGAGATTGAGAAAAAACAAGAGCATTACAGTGTGCGATATTGGATGTGGCTACCCTCGCTTTATGATTAGCTTAAATGAAAAATATTACTCCTTTATCTCACTCGTTAAAGTTGCATTTGAAATTTGAATTTTAGCCTGTGGGACTTTATTAGACATCTTCGGAAAATGTAATTCTGTTTTAGAGAAAGCCTATTTTGTTTGTGATGTAGTTTGGACTCCCCTCTCCAAATGGAGAAAGGGCGGGGGTGAGGCGGTGCAAAAGCGCGCGTTACGCTTTCTTTGAAGTTTAGTCAAAAGATATTTTCCGAAGAAGTCTATTGAGTTGTGCAACAAGCGCTGAAGCCCACCGGCATATTGCCTTGCTGAAAAGATACCGCTACCCTTCCCGAAAAATCGGGACAGGTCTTCTGTCTTCGCTGCCAATCAGAATCCCTAAAAAAAAAGAGGTAAGTACGCGCCCACCTATACAAAGGTTTCTGCCTGCGTTAAAACTTCGGCAGACAGGTCGGTGGGTAAACCCAAAAAAAAAATAGGAATTAAGAGCAATTCCTAATTCGTAATTGGTATTTAATTAAGAGGGCTGGTTTTCGGGCTTTTTGTAGTCAGGCTTCTGAATGAGGGCTTTTCTCGAAAGCTTGAACTTGCCGCTCTTGGGGTCAACCTCGAGGAGTTTTATCTTCACAGTGTCGCCTTCCTTGAGTACGCCATCCAATGTTTCGAGGCGCGACCATGATACTTCGGAGATGTGGAGCAAGCCTTGTTTGCCGGGGATGAATTCAACGAACGCGCCATAGGGCATAATGGATTTCACCACGCCATCATACACTTCGCCAACTTCGGGCACGGAAACGATGCTCTTGATGCGGGCAAGCGCCTTGTCCATTGATTCTTTATTATCGGAAACGATATCAATCACTCCGAATTCACCCACTTCTTCGATAATCACCGTAGCGCCTGTTGTCGCCTGAATGTCCTGGATTACTTTTCCGCCAGGTCCGATAATCGCACCAATAAATTCTTTGGCAATGGTGTATTTAATAATACGGGGCACGAATGATTTGTAATCTTCGCGTGGCGCTTTAATGGTTTTTTCCATTTCGCCCAGGATGTGCAGCCTGCCTGCTTTTGCTTGCAGCATGGCTTCCATCATTACATGATAAGAAAGTCCGTTTACTTTCAAATCCATCTGGCAGGCTGTGATGCCATCGCGGGTGCCTGTTACTTTGAAATCCATGTCACCGAGATGGTCTTCATCACCGAGGATATCGGAAAGCACGCAATATTCGCCTTTGTCATTTGTAATCAACCCCATCGCAATGCCTGAAACGGGCTTCTTGATTTTCACCCCTGCATCCATCAGCGCGAGCGAGCCTGCGCAAACAGTTGCCATAGAGGATGAACCATTTGATTCTAAAATATCGGAAACCACGCGCACGGTGTAGGGTTGGGTGTCATCAGCGGGCACCATCGGCTTCAACGCGCGCAACGCGAGGTTGCCGTGTCCGATTTCCCTGCGGCTGGTGGCGCGAATAGGCTTCGACTCACCGGTGGAGAACGAAGGGAAATTATAGTGGAGCATGAACTTCAGCGAGCCTTCCATCACCGCGCCATCAATCGTCTGCTGGTCGTATTTTGTGCCGAGCGTAACGCTGGTGAGCGACTGTGTTTCTCCTCTTGTGAAAAGGGCAGAGCCGTGTGCTGAAGGCAGGTAATCAATCTCCGTCCAAATGGGGCGGATTTCATCGAGCTTTCTGCCGTCAAGCCTGCCGCGTTCTTTCAACATCATATCACGCACGGCATGTTTATGCACATCGTGAAAGTATCTTCCGATTAAGGATTTCTTTTCTTTTGCTGCTTCAGGGGTGAGTGTTGCCACGAATTCATCTTTCACCGCGCTGAACACTTCGCTGCGCTTGTGCTTATCAGCAATGCCTTGTTGGGCAAGCTTGTAGCATTTGTCGTAACAAAATGCGGTGAGGTTCTTTTTCAGGTCTTCGTCATTCTTCTCGTGGTTGTAAGTGCGCTTGGTAATATTGAGGGCTTTCGCCAATTCAATCTGTACTTCGCATTGCTTCTTAATCGCTTCGTGGGCAAACTTGATGGCGGCAACCATGTCATCTTCAGAAACTTCTTTCATTTCTCCTTCCACCATGCAGATGTCGTGTATGCTTGCGGCAACAATCAAATCAAGGTCAGCCTTTTCCAAATCAGTGAACGAGGGATTCAATACAAATTTGCCATCAATCCTTCCCACGCGCACTTCCGAAATCGGACCATCAAAAGGAATGTCTGAAACCATTAAGGCGGCAGAACCGGCAAGTCCGGCAAGCGCATCAGGCGGCACATTTTTCTCAGCAGAAATCAAACTGATAATAAGCTGAGAATCAGCGTGAAAGTCATCGGGGAATAAAGGACGAACTGCACGGTCAACCAAGCGGCTAATCAGGATTTCATGTTCTGAAGGGCGGGTTTCGCGCTTAAAGAATCCTCCGGGGAATTTTCCCATAGAGGCATATTTTTCACGGTATTCAACGGTGAGGGGAAGGAAGTCAGTATCTTCTTTTGCTTCTTTGGCAGAAACTATTGTAGCAAGCAACATGGTGTTGCCCATCTTTACAACTACGGCTCCATCAGCCTGCTTGGCAAGACGACCTGTTTCAATCGTAACAATGCGACCATCGCCAATGTCAAACGATTTGGAAATGCCTTGTGGCTTATTCATAAGGTAAGTTTTATAGCAGATTCATTTTCCTGCGCGTCTCTCGCATGAGAGGGTTCGTTGACAGGTCTGTAAAGCTGCTGGATTGAAAAAAACGCAGGACCGGAAACCCGGAATTCCTACTTTCTCAGTTCAAGCGTCTTGACTAATTCCCTGTAACCCATTAAGTCGGTTTTCTGAAGGTAATTGAGCAGGCGTCTGCGCTTACCTACCAGACCTATCAATGACTTGGTGCTGGAATTGTCCTTTTTCCTTGTCTTGAGATGTTCTGTTATTGAATTGATTCTTTCGGAAAACATAGCAATCTGCGCTTTTGCCGAACCGGTGTTCGTTTCAGATCCGCCATGCTCTTTGAACAGCTTTACTTTCTGTTCTTTTGTTAATTGACTCATCTTTTTCTTTCTTATTCGCGGGCAAAGCTAATTAATTTTTTGTTTGGTTATCATAAAATTTCAGGGAGTCTCTCTATTTTTATTCAGAAGCGCAGACACCCTGAACTTGCCGAGGCATAGAAAGGAGGTTACTTACAACGCGATGCTGGTTTTTAGAGCGGACTGTATAAGAGTCCTTTGAAAAACTCATTTCACGAACAGATGTATAAAGCGATGTGCCTAAAGAAGCAGGGGTGAAATTATTTTTTGGGCATGAGGTTCTAACAACTCTCGCTTATGGATAGCCTCTGGACATTTTCCCGTAGAAGAAAACAGTCACGCGCAGTGGCAACCCTTGCAAAGATTGACGCAGTGGTCAACTGGCAAGCGTTGGTCAACATTGTGCAGGTCATAGACAAAAGCAACACGGACAAAGGTGGACGCAATCCGTTGCTATTCGAGTGGAAAGTGAAGATGCTGTTTTTGCAGTATGCGTTCAATCTGAGCGATGAAGAACTGGAAGACCAACGGATAGACCGCTTGTGCTTTCAGAAATTCGTAGGCATCAATTTCGATCAGGAGATACCTGACTTCCCTACGCTGTGGTATTTCAAAGAAGCATTGTTGCTCCATCAATTGATGGACAGAATTTTTTCGAGCATCAATCATCAATTAGAGTTGAACGGATTGGTCTTGAAGAAAGGAACGCTCGCGGATGCTACGATAATCGAATCAGAGAATCGTCCGTTGAGCAAACAGAAGTGGGAAGAATTGGAGAGCAAGCCGAGTGCGCAGATAGACACGCTGGCGCAAAGTACCGAGAAAAACGGAAACAAATTTTTCGGTTACAAAGGGCGCTATTCCCCAACATGAGGTGGACAGAATTACCAACCTCTACTTAAAGCCATCGCAGATGCCTTTGCAAGTCTCGAATCGTTATGAACCTAAGTCTGAAATCGCAAAAACATTTCTTACCTGATGCTCAAACCACCAGAAGAGAGCATCAAAGGGTTGAGGGGATTTTGCAACCGCTGCAAAAAGGATTACACCGGACGGTGTAAGGAAACAGGAAAGGTAAAATGCCAATTCAGTGAAAAATGGGTTTATAAACTATACCTCTACAACCCAACAAAAAACAACTACGTGACCTATTCATTAACAAGCAGAGACGCAAAAGAAGTGGTTCATGAAGCAATGCAAGCAAAAGAGCGCTTCAGGGGAAATTGCTCTTCAATCGTAAGGCATGAATCAGTTCCGATACAATTTAGTTGACTCATTGAGATGGTTCTTGGAACTTTATTCAGACGTCAACATTCCTGCGCATAGGAAGAAGAAGCGGTCACTGGAAAAAATTAAGGATGTGGCACGTCAACTGAAATACCTAAATGATTTTTGGATAGATGCTGGTATAAATCCAAAGACAGCCAAAGTGCATGATATTAATGATGACTATGTTGGGAAGCCAATAAACCGAATGGAAGATGGGATGGAGCCTCGCACAATTAATAAATATCTCGGCACTTACAAGTTTTGGTTTGACCACGTTATGAAACACTATACAAAGTTGAAAGAGAATCCCTTTGATTTTAAGATTCCTTGGGGTAAGAATAAAATAAATGAAATCATCAAAGAGAACGAATTCTCGATGCTTCTATACGCAATTAAGAATGGCGAACGGTATGAAATTGATTCTGGTGGTCACAAAAGAATCCGCTATTACGATTGGCTGGTTGAAGCATTTTGGTTTACGGTACTTACCGGAGCAAGACGACAAGACCTGGCGGAAATGCGCTACACTAACATAAACATTGATGATGACGGCTCATATATCGAACTCCCAAACCTCAAAAGTAATAGGATATAGGGAAGAAAGAATGTAGACGAACATGAACTAACTTATGTTCCAGTCCCCAACCGGCTTATTGAGTTGCTAAAAGAGTTCGACAACCAGAAATATCTCGGAACAAGCAGATACATTATAGCGGCAAACAATGTAAATCGAGAGTCGTTAAAGAATGAACTTTCAAAGAGCATTGCTCATTACATTGCTCAAATTGACACCAATAAATGTCTGGTACTTCACTCTCTGAGAAAAACCTATATCAATGCACTTGACAAGATTGCGCCTCCAAAAAGCACTCATGAATATACTAGGCACGGGACTATGGGAGTAGTCAGCAAACATTACGTAAATCAAATTGAGAATTGTAAAGCAATCTCATTTAATTTTCACTCTGTTTGGTGAGGAAAACAAATTAAATTTGCCCCATTAGAAAAAGAGAAACAACACTCCAGAACAACACTCCAGTCTTTATGGACGAGTTGATTTTTCCCATAAGTGATTGATTCTCAATAGTTGCCCGGGTGGTGGAATTGGTAGACACGCAGGACTTAAAATCCTGTGGCCAGTAATGGCTGTACGGGTTCAATTCCCGTCCCGGGTACGATGCGGGATAATTCCGCATATCTTTGTTTTTTAAATCTATGCACCCCTTTGAAAGCCGCATCAGGCGTGGAGAGTAGCGTGATTAGCGGGTTGAAATCTGAGGTTCTACATTTATTTTCTTGGAAATAGACTTTTCCGGTGATAATTGAACCTATAATGTCGCGTTTCCCTTCAATAGACGCTGATTGATAGTATTCCGGAAGATTCTCCAACAGAGTAAGACTTTTACCAAAATTTGAGGCAAACTCCTTTTCGTGGTTGGTTATCGTGGCAAGCTGGCTTTTCAGGTCGAAAAGATTGGATTCGTACCTTGTCTTAATCTGCGTGTAATCCTGTGAGGTGATATGATTGTCAATGAATTTATCGTTGAGGACATCTATCCGCTGCTGTTGCGCATTAATCTTGGTTTGCAGGGCATTAGTTTGGTTTTCGTCTGGTTCCATCATCCATTCTACTGTCATGCGATAGACTTCCTGTATTTCTTTGTCAATCCGAATTGACTTTAGCAGATCAACAAAAGCTGCATTAACCTTTTCAGCTTGAAAGCATTCGTGCTTTAACTCGTTTGGACAATGATAATAATGATATTTTCCTCCGTGTCCGCAACTGCAACTGCCTGTCATCCGATGGTTATCCGTACAATACAAAAATTCTCGTAGCGGGAATTCTTCTTTTACTTTACTATGTCGGAGATGCTTGTTACGTTTCTTCACTGTTTAAACCTCTTGCACTTTGTAAAAGAGCGATTCTGAAATAATCGGCTCATGGATTCCTTTAATAATTTCAGCTTTTTCTGTTTTGTAATCTTTAATCAACAACGAACAGCGGGAGCACACGGTGCAGGCGAGCGTGCTCGGCTTGGATGTAGCAACAGAAGGTCCTTTCTCCAACAAGTATAAAGGCTCTTACTTAGTGAACTACCGCTACTCTACCCTCTCTATTCTTGAAAACTTAGGATTGCAATTAGGCGGTGCGAACACCAACTTTCAGGATTTGTCTTACAACATTTACCTGCCTTCAAAGAAGTTCGGCAGCTTCTCGCTGTTTGGCTTTGGCGGATTGAGCAGACAGCATTATGATGCTGAGAAAGATTCAACAAAATGGATAGAATATTTTGACCGCGACAACTGGAATTTTATCAGCAACACAGTTGCTGCCGGTTTGAAGCATGGATATATTTTGAATGAGCGGCTGCTACTGCAATCTTCATTGGTGTTTTCAGGAAACAAGAACGGCTATGAAGAAGAAAGGTTAAATGATGATTATGAGCCTGAATTTCAAAATGATTACAGCATTGAAAACAAGAAAATCATGGCGAGCGCCACACTGAGTTACAAGGCGAATGCGCGCCTGCATTCAAAGAGCGGGGTGTATTTCAACCAAATTTATTTTGATGTGCGCAGTAAATATCTTGATGAGGAGGAGAACAGGATTATCGAAGATTTCGGCTCAGAAGGTAATATGCAAACAGTGCAGGCATTCAGCCAGTGGAGCTACAAGGCGACTCAAAAGCTGACGCTGAACGGAGGATTGCACACGTTGTATCTCGCGTTGAACAATTCTTATTCGGTTGAGCCGCGTGTTTCCGCACAATATCAATTGAATGCGAAAAATACATTCGCCTTCGGATAAGGCTTGCACAGCCAGTTGCAACCCGTAGGAAATTATTTCGCCATCGTGGAAACAGAAGCAGGCGCGACAACACCGAATAAAGAGCTGGGTTTCACGAAGTCGCATCACTTCGTATTGTCCTACAACAGGAAGCTATCGGAGAATTTACATGCGAAGGTTGAAACCTACTATCAGCATCTCTACAACATTCCGATTCACACCGACCCAAGTAAAACTGATGCGCTGATTAACCGCGAGTGGGGCTTTGAAACGGAAGCGATGGCGAATGACGGCATCGGTAGGAATATGGGATTGGAACTGACATTAGAGCAATATCTCCACAAGGGGTTATATTACCTGCTGTCAGCTTCGCTCTATGATTCAAAATATCGCGCTGCGGATAATGAGTGGTATAACACGCGCTACAACGGTCGCTTTGCGTTGAGCTTCACCGCAGGGAAAGAATTCACGCCCAACAAGCACAACAAAAACCGCACGTATGGCATCAACCTGAAAGGCAACTATAATGGCGGCTTCCGCTCTTCGCCTATTGATTTGGAAGCATAAAAAGCGGAAGGCAAAGCTGTGTACATAGAAAACGAAGCATAACACCATTCAACTGCCGAACTACTTCCGCATGGATGCGCGCGTGAGCATGAAGCGCATCCTGCCGCATATCACACACACTGTTACGATTGATTTTCAGAATGTGATTAACCGCCTGAACGGTACAACCAATTCTATGATGCTGAGAAGGAAGAAGTGGTAACCTATTCTCAAAACGGATTAATCCCCGTGCTGAGTTATAGGATAGATTTCTGAATGCTTGAGTAAGAAAATCTTACTTCTGCAATTATTCAGGAACATTGTTTGGATTCAACAAATCATAGAACTGGTCAAGCTTTGGGAGAATGATAATTCTTGTTCTGCGATTGATTGATTTCCCTTCTTCGGTGTCATTGGAAGCAAGCGTGTTGTATTCACCTCTTCCGGCTGCAATGAGTTTGCTCGGGTCAATGTTATAGGTTTCCTGTAAAACCCTTACCACTGAAGTAGCTCTTTTCACGCTTAAATCCCAGTTGTCGCTCATGCAATCATTTTTAATAGGTACATTATCCGTGTATCCTTCCACCATTACTTCCAAATCAGGTCTTGACTGGATGATTTCTGCAATCTTTCCCAATACTTCATTCGCTCTTTTTGTGAGCTTCGCGCTTCCGCTTTGATAAAGCATCTTATCTGATAAATTGATGAACACCACCGTTTTGTCCACTTTGATTTCCACATCCTGATCTTCAATGCCGTCTTTCAACACGCTTTTTAAGTTAACAGCCAAAGCTAAATTGATGGAATCTGCTTTCGTGCGGGCTGATTGCAACAACCGGATGTACTTATCCTTATTCTGCAATTGCGAAAGCGTTTCTTTGATATTTTCATTTGCAGACTGAGACAATACCGTTAAATCTCCCACTTGCGTGAGTTGCTTGTCTCTTTGCGATTTGCAATCCGCAAGCTGGTCTTTGAGATCGGTTATTTGCTCCTGACGTGAATTCGCTTCTGCCTGAAGCCTTACTACTTCACGTTCGCATGTGGTGAGCTTGCCGCTCCATTCAGATTCAGCAAGTGCGAATTCTTTATTGCTCACGCAAGAATTCAAACTGAAAAGGACGGAGGTGAGGATAATGATTTTGAAAATTGATTTCATACTCTGATTTTTTTAAGTGTCTGTAAAATTTTAGACGGAGTAAAACTAAGGAAAGGGCTACTCTCAGAATGTGATTTATATCCACACTACGTTTTTAACTGCTGAATATATCTTACAAGGTGATGCGCTTTTACCTGTGCAGTTTTCCCTATGCGTATAATCAATCGCCTTGTTTTTATAAAGTCCGATGACAATTCAAATCTGAACGATTCTTGATTTTCTTTCCTTCCTTCATTATCTTCAAGGAGCAATCAACCTTTTTAGCTAAAACTCAGTCTGTATTACGAATGGAACAAATCAAAAAGGAAATCGCCAACAGTGTTTCGCACGGCTTCGGGCTGGCATTGGCGGTGTGCGGTGTTCCGTTGCTGCTGTGGCTGGGGTACAAAGCCCCTACCCCGCTCCATTTTATCAGCGCAGGAATTTTTGGCATCTCTCTTTTTATGGTGTATCTCTCTTCAACGCTTTACCACAGCATTCAACATGCAAGAGTGAAGCGCATCTTCCGCATCTTCGACCACATCAGCATTTACTTTTTGATTGCGGGAAGCTATACGCCTTTCGTGCTGCTCTTTCTGGATAAATCGTTCGGCATGATTATCCTGACAACGCTTTGGTGCATCGTGGCAATCGGAACAGTTTTCAAATTTTTTTATGTAGAGCGATTTGACAGGCTCTCCACCGTTATCTATGTGCTGATGGGTTGGGGCGCATTGGCTATTTCTGGACCGATGATTGATTCGCTTCCTCTTATCTGCATCATCTGGATTGTGGTAGGTGGCTTGTTTTACACCTTCGGCACTATCTTCTATTTCTGGAAAGGAATTCGCTATCACCACTTCGTGTGGCATCTCTTTGTATTAGCCGGAAGCGCGTGTCATTACATCGCGGTTGCGCTGGCGCTGATGCTGTAAGCAGCCAGGCCGTCATGCAGAGTTTATCGAAGCATGGCGTTGGCTCTCCGCACCCTTCGATAAGTTCAAGGTAAATTCCTCAAAGCCTTTTCTGTTGCTCTTAGTGTTTCGTCAAGGTGTTTTTTCTGATGTGCAGCAGAAATGAAAAATGCTTCATAAGCGGAAGGCGGGAAATAAATTCCTTGCTTCAGCATCGCATGGAAAAATTTCTTAAAAATGTTGTTGTCGCCCGTTTTTGCTGAAGTGAAATCAACTACAGGCTTATCCGTAAAATGCACACTCATCATGGAGCCAATGCGATTTATCTGCGCGTTGATTTTTTGCTTTTTGAAAATCTTGGTAAAGCCATTTTCAAGCATCTTCCCTTTTTCATCTAACTGCTGATAGATACGCGGATTAGATTTTAATTCATTCAATAGCACGTAGCCACATGTCATCGCAAGCGGGTTGCCGGAAAGCGTTCCCGCCTGATAAACTGCTCCGCTGGGCGCAATCATCTTCATGATTTCTGCTTTGCCTCCATACGCGCCAACAGGCAACCCTCCGCCAATAATTTTTCCGTAAGTCATCAAGTCGGGCATTACTCCATATAACTCCGTTGCTCCGCCTTGCGCAACGCGAAAGCCAGTCATCACTTCATCAAAAATCAAGAGCGCATCATTTGTATCACACAGTTTTCGCAAACCTTCTAAGAAACCTTGTTGTGGCGGAATGCAGCCCATATTGCCAGCAACAGGTTCGACAATCAAAGCAGCGATTTTCTTTTTATTGGATTTGAATAACGCCTCCACACTTTTCAAATCATTAAATGTTGCAACGAGTGTATCTTCCGAAACAGATTTTGGAACTCCGGGAACACTTTGAATTCCCAACGTACTGATACCGCTCCCTGCTTTAACCAAAAACGAATCTGCGTGTCCGTGATAACAACCTTCAAACTTGATGAACTTGTTTCGTTTTGTAAATGCGCGTGCAAGACGAATCGCGCTCATGCAGGCTTCGGTACCAGAATTCACCATGCGCAACATGTCCAATCCGGGAACCATTTTTTTCATCAACTCCGCCAGTTTCACTTCCATTTCTGTTGGAGCGCCAAAGGAAGTTGATTTTTCTGCTGCAACATTCAACGCTTTGATAATTTTTGGATGCGCATGTCCCAAAATCATCGGTCCCCAAGAGCCGACATAATCAATGTATTCGTTGCCATCTGCATCTTTGATAATTGCTCCTTTCGCTAATTCAATAAAAACAGGCGTTCCGCCAACGGCATAAAAAGAACGCACGGGTGAGTTTACTCCACCGGGGATGTGGCGTTTGGCTTGGGAGAAAAGTTGTTGGGATTTTAAAAAAAACATTATTTCAGTTCGGGATTCTTTCATGAAATGCTTTTCGCGCAAAGGCGCAGAGAGAGCATTTCAAATTTATTTCTCTGCGTCTTTGCGTCTCTGCGAGAAATGATTCAAAAAATCATACACAAAATACGTTGCTATCAAATCTGCACCTGCTCTTTTTATACTTGTCAAAACCTCTACCATCGCCATTTCCTCATCCAACCAACCGTTTTTTGCAGCAGCTTTCACCATCGCATATTCACCGGAAACATTGTAAGCGGCAACGGGAACATTTACCGCGCTTCTCACTTTTGCAATCACATCAAGATATGCAAGCGCGGGCTTCACCATCACAATGTCAGCCCCTTCTTCCACATCAGCCTGCGCTTCACAAATGGCTTCACGCGCATTTGCGAAATCCATCTGATACGTTTTTTTGTCGCCAAACCCCGGAGCGGAATCCAGCGCATCTCGGAAGGGTCCATAAAAACAAGAAGCATATTTCGCGCTGTAAGCTAAAATACCCGTGTCGTGAAAATTGCTTTGCTCTAATGCTTCACGAATTTTTAAAACCCGCCCATCCATCATGTCGGAAGGCGCGACAAAATCTGCGCCTGCCTCCGCATGGCTCACCGACATTTCTGCAAGCACTCTGATTGTTTTATCATTTATAATTTTCCCATCTTTCACAATTCCATCGTGCCCTAATTCAGAATACGGGTCAAGCGCGATATCCGTCATCACGCATAATTCAGGAACAGCTTCTTTAATCGCCCTTATCGTAGTTTGCATCAAGCCTTTTGGATTCAATGCTTCTTTACCCGTGTTATTTTTTTTGTTGTTGGGTACTTTTACAAAAAGCAAAACAGCATTAATGCCATTCGCATAAAAAAACTTCGCTTCTTTAACCGCCAAATCCAATGAAAAACGGAAATATCCTGGCAGCGAAGTAATTGCTTCTTTCTTATTTTTCCCTTCAATCACAAAAAGTGGCGCAATCAAATCATGTGGAAGCACTTGTGTCTCAGCAACAAGTTTTCTGATGGCTTCGCTTTTCCGTAATCTTCTACCTCTTGATAATGAGAACATACTATTGAAACAATGCTGCTTTTTGGTTAGAAAAATATTCCATCACTTTTTCAAAAATTGAATTAACATCCGGTCGGTTGGCAATCACCACAGAATTAGTTGTCCATCGCCTCACTTCATCGGCAGTCGTTCGTCCAATCGTAAAGATTGGAATAGCATCAATCACCTTATTCACAGAAAAAAAACTCTTCACCGCGCTCGGACTCATAAACACAATTCCTTCCATGCCATTCACTTCAATTTTATTTTTAAGCAGAATCGTGCTGTAACAAATCAATTCACGCACTTGCACATTTTGGCGCTTCAGCCATTCCGGCAAATCTTCCAGGTGATGCTCTGCGCAAGGAAACAAAACAGTCCTGATGTTTTTATCCTTTAAAATCAATTCAGAGAGTGCAACAGCATCATTATTTTTAGGCAAAAACGGTTCAATGTCCAATAGCTTCAAATGTCGCGCAGTAGAATCGCCAATCGCATAAAACTTCACTTGCGGCACTTTGATTTTTTCCTTGAAAATAATTTCGCTGAATGCCTTCACCGCATTCTGGCTGGTGAACGCAATGGCATCATAATTTGTGTCAGCGATTTGCTCCGCGAGCACTTTGGTATTGACATGAAATTCAATGCGAATCACAGGATTCACCACCACATCCAGCCCGACTTTCTTCGCGAAAATTTCGGAGAGTTCATCCAACTCGCGCGTTACTAATATTTTTGGGGCATTCATGTTTTCTTGCTGATTAACTCATTAAGATTTTTTTCGCTCCCTGCTTTAGCGCAATTCGTGCAGCATTCTTCCCCAACTGCATAGCATTCTCCAATTTATCAATTAATTCAACAACAATTTTACGTCTGCCATCCACGCTTAACACTTCCGCCTTGAAGGAAAGATTTTTACCGGATAACCTCGCAGATGCGCCAACAGATGCCGAACACCCTGCGTCAATTCTTCTCAAAAATGTGCGTTCTGCTAAAACTGCAAAAAGCGTTTCTCGATGATTAAACTTAGAAAGTATTTCATCTGCTTTTTTATTCTTCATTTTATGCACTACTACAATTGCACCCTGCCCTGGCGCAGGAGTCATCCAGTTAAGTTTTTTGCAAAGCGTTTTTATCCCGAGTCGTTTTAATCCAGCGGAAGCGAGTATCATCCCATCCCAATCGTTTTCTTTCAGCTTATGTAATCTTGAATCTACATTTCCGCGAACACCCACGATTTTATGATGCGGATATTTATTCAGCCATTGCGCTTTTCTTCTCGCGCTGCCAGTAGCAATTGTTGCCGCGCGTTCGGTGTGCTTAAAAAATTCTTTGTCTTTATACACCAGCACATCGCTTGAGTCTTCACGTTCAAGCACACAGCCAATAATTAATTCTTTATGCAATGTTGTCGGTAAATCTTTCAGAGAATGTACTCCTGCATCCGCGCGTCCATCCAACACTGCATCATCAATAGCTTTTGTAAAAATGCCTACGCTGTTCAAGGTTTGCACAGGTTTTTTTTGCAACAAATCGCCCTTTGATTTTACCAGCACTAACTCGCTTGAAACACCTGCGCTTTTCAATTTTTTCTGCACAAATTGCGCCTGCCATAATGCAAGCTTGCTCTCTCTTGTCGCTAATCGGAGATGCTGCGTTGCTTTTTTCACGCAGCAAGATTACGGGATTGTTTTCCTTTTTGGAAATGGCGCAGATGGCGCGATGTGATGCCGTCAATAAACTTTGAAGGCGCAATTATTTCATCTTCCTCTAAGCTATTATCGAAAATAGATTCAGCAATATGCGACTTAAGAGTTTGCGCCAGTTCATAGCGGTGAAGCCATTCTAAAAATTCTGTGATGCCTGCCTCGATGATTTTTTCAGCAATCACCGCATAATTCTTTCTTTGCTGAGTATCAGAATCGGTTAACTCATCAATATCAATAATCGTTGCGTTTAAATCAGACTCAATATTTCTCGGCATTGAGAGGTCAATAAATAATTTATTACTCAGGTTTATTCCTTGCAAGAATTCGTTTGTAATTAAAATTTGTTGCGCTGCTGTAGCTGTAAAAATCACATCCGACTTTTCAATTTGGCTTTTGAGTGAATCAAATTTGTATGCCTGAACAGCATGTTCCTTTGCTAATTGAAATGAAGTTTCATTCGTTCGATTTACGAGCGAGATATTATCCGATGAAATAAATTTCAAAAGATTTTTCAAAACAAGTTTTCCTGTTTTACCCGAACCAACAACTAAAGCACTGAAATCATTTTGTTTTTGTTTTACTGCGAATCTCACTGCTGCATGAGCAACTGTAGCCGCACCTGAATTTAATTGTGTCTGCGCTTTCACTTCTTTTCCAACACTGATTGCAGTTTCAATGAGGCGGTTTAAAGTAGCATCCAGCGAGTTGTGTTGTAAAGCAAGTTGGTGAAACTCGCGGATTTGTCCGGTGATTTGCGCATCACCCAAAATCTGCGCATCAAGACCAGCGCTAACTTTAAAAAGATGTTCAGCAGTTTTTTGTCCTTGTTTGGTGTAGATGTGGTTAGTTAAGTCTTGAGTCGCGAGTTGCGGGTTGAAGGTTACGGGTTGGGTAAAAATTGTTGCTTGAATAAATAGCTCCATAACCAATTCTGCATTTTCAGCAAGCGCGTAAACTTCAGTTCTGTTGCAAGTTGAAATTGAGAAAACAGAATTTATTCCCGCTGATTTAGCTACTTCAAACAAACGAATCATTTGTTCCTTCGTCAAGCTGAATTTTTCGCGCACATTCACAGATGAATTCCAGTGACTCACGCCAACTAAAAAAAGATTCTTTGAACCAAAATCTTGAAACTCCATTTTATTCATTCCCTTCATTTCATTATCGAATCAGCAAATCATCGAATTGTCGAATCAAACTGCCTTTTTCACCGGCTTTACGACATGTAAACCGCACTCTGTTTTGCTTTGTCCTGCCCAGCGTCCTGCCCTGCCCTCGCCTTTCACCGTGCAATGCGTACATCCCACTGAGCCGAATCCCTGCTTCACCAATGGATGTTCGGGCAATTTATTTTTCTTGATAAACTCGCGCAATTCTTCCTCCTGCACATCAAGAATTGGGTTGAATTTCAGCATCCCGTTCTTTTCAAAAATCTGCATGTTGCGTCTGAAATTATTTTGATTCGCCATCACGCCCGAAACCCATACATCGAAATTCGGCTTGATTTTATTCAGCGGATTTACTTTGTTGATCATGCAGCAGAAATCCGGGTCAGACTTCCATGTTTCATTGCGCGAAGTGAAATCATTATCACGGGGGTCCGGCTCTACGCTCACGATTTCAAGGTCGAGCAATTTTGCGATTTCATCTTTATATCGAAGTGTTTCTTCAAACAAATATTTCGTGTCAATATAATGTACACGATGTTTTTTCCGCGCTTTGCTTAATACGCTCAACAAAAAAACAGAGGAAGTTCCGAACGAGGAAGTAACCAAAATCTTCTCCGCGTCAAAATCATTGAATAGCTCTTTCATGCGCTCAACCGGAGTCAACTTCACATACTTTTCATTGAGTTTTTCAACGAGCTTATCCATTCTTAGAAATCAAGTTTGACGTAATCTCATTCAACTTCTTTACTTTGTGCGCAAAATCACCTTTCAGTTTGCTTCTTACTTCGTTCAGGTTATCCAATAATTGCTGTAAATCATCCGGCAGCGCTTCTTCAAAAAATTCGCGCAGGCGTTTTGCAAACGTGGGCGATTTGCCATTGGTAGAAATTGCAATTTTCAAATCACCTTTCGTAACGATAGAACCAAGATAGAAATCGCATAAATCAGGCGTATCCGCAACATTCACTAATATTTTTTTTGCCTTTGCTTCATCTCTTATCCTGCGATTGAGTGCATGATTTTCCGTAGCAACAATCACTACATCTTCTCCTTCCAAATCTTCTGTTTGAAATGCGCGTTGCACAAGCACAACATTCAAATGTTGTTCGGAAAGCATTTTTATTTCATTAGAAATTTCAGGCGCAACAACTGTTACTTTTGCCTGCGGACTGCTCTTTAAAAGAAAACGCAATTTCTCGCTGCCCACATCGCCACCGCCCACAATAAGCACACACAGTTTTTCCACCTTCAGGAAGATGGGAAATAAATTATTGCGTGATGCTACTTTAGTCATGCGTTCTGTAATTCTTTTTTCAATTGTTTAAATTCTTTTGATAACCTTACCACTTCACCAATAACGATGATTGCAGGGGTTTTCAACTCTTTCTCTGCTACTTGTTTTTCTATCGTTTCGATTGTTCCGATGGCGATATTTTCATTCGGCAAAGAGCCGCTTTGAATCACTGCAACAGGCAAGGATGATTTTTTTGCTTCCTTAAAAATGTTCACGATTTCATTCAGCTTTCCCAAGCCCATGAGAATTACAATCGTTGCGTTGCTTTGAGCCGCAAGTTTCACATCATCAGACACTCGTCCATCAGACGTTGCGCCTGTAATAACCCAAAAACTTTCACTTACTTCTCTTTTGGTAACAGGAATATTATGCAATGCAGGAACAGAAATAGCGCTCGTAATTCCGGGAATCACTTCCGTTTCAATTGCAAACTGTTCTGCATATTGCATTTCTTCAAACCCGCGACCAAACACAAATGAATCACCTCCTTTCAGTCGCGCTACATGCCCGTGACTAAACGCATAATCAACAATCAGTTGATTGATTTCATCTTGCGTCTTGGCATGATTAGCCGCTCTTTTTCCCACGAAAATTTTCAGCGCGTTTGGAGCATGAACGAGCAACTCTGTTGAAACAAGCGCGTCATACAACACCACATCCGCTATGGAAAGGGCTTTCAATCCTTTCACGCTGATGAGTTCGGGGTCACCGGGACCTGCGCCAATCAAAGTAAATTTCGGCTGCTTCTTCATGCTTTGTAATAAGTTGAAACCACTTGTTTATCAATTTGCGACTTGTCAACTCCAAGTTGCTCTGCGCGGAATGTTTTCACTTTTTCTAAAAATGAAAAAGCATCTTCGAGATATTTTTTCGCAAACTCTTCAGTCGGTTCGTTCTTGTTAATTTGATACACGAGTTCATCGAAATCAGCGCCCAGCGGAAAAATTCCGGTCTTCACTAATTTTTCATTAAAGTCGCGAACGATGCCTGCTTGCGTATTGCACTGAATGTCTTTACTCAACAAGGTTGCCTTTGCGCCAATTACAAAGGTGTTGTAGCTGTTGTAAATCGAATCCGCAAACGCTTTTTCCGCAAAGCCTTCTTTCGCCCACTCAAACTTTTCTGCTGATTCACTAATTACAGTGGAAATCACATCAAGGGTGATACCTGCGCACTCTCCCACCCCGATTGCCTGCTCATACGTTTCAACATGTCCCCAATCCATAAAATCATCTTGTTTGTATTCGTATTCTGCAAGCGGCTTGAGCATTTGGTAAAAATATTTGTCGCCCTTCCTGCGGAAGTATGCGTTGAAATATTCACCGTCAACTGCTTGTTCTTCAAAATCGTTCAGCAGTCTGCGCAGCGCATCGGGCACTTTTTTCGTAGGCACTTTCACGATTTTGTCGGCAACATATCCTGTTCCGTCTGGGTCAACGCCACCGCCCAGCACAATTTGCATTGCGGGAGCAACAAGCTCGCCTTTCTTTATGCTGCTGCCGTGAAATCCGATTTGCGCGCCCATGTGTTGTCCGCATGAATTCATGCAACCGCTGATTTTAATGTGCACGTCATGGTCGTAAATCAAATCTTCATATTCTTCTTTCAGTACGCGCTCCAATACGCGCGCAAGTTCCATGCTGTTCGTTACGCCAAGATTGCACGTGTCTGTGCCGGGGCAAGTTGTAACATCATGCGTTGAATCAAAACCCGGCTCTGCAAGTCCGATTGCATCCAACTCATTGAATAATGCGGGGAAAACTTCGGGCTTCGCATAACGCAGCAGCAAACCCTGATTCACCGTGACGCGCATATCATCAGCAGCATAGTTCTTTACCATTGCGGCAAGAATGCGGGCATTGGTATGTGAAATATCTCCGGTTTGCACTTTTAGCCACACGCCATAAAACCCCTTCTGCTTTTGCTCAAACGTGTTTGTTTTTACCCACCGTTGAAATTTATTTTCATCATGCGGCTTTACGCCATTGCCGATGTATGCAGGCGGAAGTTGCACCGGAAAATTGAACGATTCTTCTACTACATATTTTTTATTCTTCAGCGAATGACGTTCTTCTTCTACCAATTTCAGAAAAGCAGGCAAGCCGATTTTCTGAATCAAAAATTTGATTCTCGCCTTGTGGCGCTTTGCGCGCTCACCGTTGCGGTCAAACACACGCAACACAGCTTCTGCAAACGGAATGTATTCATCGAGAGGAAGAAATTCATACGCAACCTGCGCTACAATCGCCTGCGCTCCCAAACCACCGCCAATCAATACTTTAAAGCCCAACACTTCTTTGCCATCAATCATTATTTTGCGCGGAATAAATCCCAGGTCATGGAAATAGGTAAAGCCGGAATCCGCATCATTCGATGAAAAGGCAACTTTGAATTTGCGTCCCATGTCCTGACAAATCGGATTGCGCAGGAAGTAGCGTGTAAATGCTTCTGCATGAGGAGAAATGTCAAATAACTCTTTTGGCTCAATGCCCGCAGCCGAAGAACCGGTTACGTTGCGCACAGTATTGCCGCATGCTTCGCGCAGCGTAATATTTTCCTCCTCTAATTCAGCCCACACAAGGGGACTGTTTTCCAATTTCACATAATGGATTTGGATGTCCTGTCGCGTTGTGAGATGCAGATTTCCTGTTGCATACTTTTCTGAAACATCCGCCATCTTAATCAGTTGGTTAGCCGTCATGCGACCATAAGGAATTTTGATGCGAATCATCTGCACGCCAAGTTGGCGCTGCCCATACACTCCGCGTGTGAGGCGAAAGTGCTTGAACTTATCCTCAGGGATTTCTCCCGTGCGAAATTTTTGAATCTTTTGATTCATGTCAAGGATGTCTTTTTTCGCATCCTTGTTAATGTTTCCGTTTAAATGCAGGTCGCTCATTTTGACTGGTTTTATTTTTTACTGCTTTCATCTGAAGGGATAAAAGCAGTATGTTATTAAACTAAAAAAGCCTTCCGGTTATTACCGAGAAGGCTTTGTGTTTTTTCTTTTAATCTCCAAATCGCACTACACACACATCCTTCCCGATGTATTCATACAACAACAGCAACAACATGCAGGGATTGGGAGGAATGGTTTCATTGATAGCAAAGGTAAGGCGGTATAAAGGAAAAAGCAAAAATTTATTTTAAGCCATTTGACTTTGAAAATCAAGAAAGAAGGATTCCTAAAATTTCTATTTTCGCTGAAAACATAAATAGAATGCAATTTGAAAATCTTCTTGTTGAATCGCAGTATGATAAACACATTGCGCTGGTGCGCTTTAACCGCCCAAAAGAACTGAATGCGCTGAATCGCAAACTGATGGAAGAACTGCGCGATGCACTCAAAGCGCTTGACGATGATGAAGAAGTGCGCGTGATCGTATTGACGGGAAATGAAAGAGCGTTTGCCGCAGGCGCAGATATTAAAGAAATGGCAGACCGGTCTGCAATTGACATGGTGAAAATTGACCAGTTCACCACATGGGACCAAATCAAAAAAACAAAGAAGCCAATCATCGCGGCAGTATCAGGATTTGCGTTGGGCGGGGGTTGCGAACTTGCCATGACTTGTGATATGATAATTGCGTCTGAAAGCGCGCAGTTTGGGCAGCCTGAAATTAAAATTGGCGTGATACCCGGAGCGGGCGGCACACAACGCCTCACGCGAGCCGTTGGCAAAGCGCGAGCGATGGAATTAGTGTTAACTGGAAAATTTATCAATGCCGAAGAAGCATTACGCATGGGACTGATTAACAGAATCGTGCCTGTTGAATTATACTTGAGTGAAGCAGTGAAACTTGCAAAAGAAATTGCCGCCATGTCCCCCATAGCAGTACGAATGGGAAAAGAAGCAGTGTTGCAATCCTACAGCGGCTCGCTGGAAGAAGGCTTGCAGTTTGAACGAAAAAACTTTTACATGCTTTTCGCCTCAGAAGATCAGAAGGAAGGAATGAGCGCGTTTGTTGATAAACGTAAACCTGATTTCAAAGGGAAATAATCAATTACATCCATCCCATAACCCTCGTGCAATTAAAAATGGAATGAGCAAATACAAAATAGAATCGCGAATAAGATAGAAGAGAAAAAATGCGACAACCAATTTCCATCCGCCTTTCTTTATTACGCCCTTGAAACCCTCCTGACGATAAATGTCGGCATAGCGGTCAACCCATTTCGGGGTGAGGAATTTCTTGATACCCATCTGTGCAAAACTATTTGAAAATAAATTCCCTGAAATTTCTTTGAATGAAAGGAATCTTGTATTTTGGATTAAGATTCAGCGTCAAAGGACACGAACGATAACCCCTTTTTTCCTCAAGAAGAAGCCGCTTCCTAACTGGAGCGGCTTTTTTTATTCTACAATAGGATTCAATCCGCGCAATCCCATATCAACCACAGCTTCTCCGGCAAGCGGCTCCCATATTCCATTAGGATTTGTGTCCACCCACTCGAAACTTTTGTTTGTGGAAAGCGAAACGGTAATAATGATGTCTTCGGTTTCATCTCCCGTTATTATAAGCGGACTATCAAACTCGCCCGTAACCAAACACGAGCCTGCCGGAATAGGCGAAGTTGCAAAAAGAGGATTTACAACGGTGGTGCCGGGCGCTTGTCCTGACTGCACTTCTACCGGGACAGGTGAGCCACCTGTTTCAAATGCCCAATATCCTTGCAAGCGGTTTCCATTGACAATTACGCTACTGTCTTTCACAGTATAGGAGTTGATGTAGGTATTGAATCCGACAAAAGAAGCGATTGTTCCCGTGAGGGAAATCACGGCAAACATGTCCACATCATAATTCTGATAAGCAAGCGACACGCGCAGGTATTCAAACGTGCCGGGTGAAACATCTTTCAATGGAACGGAGAAAAAGGTTTCGCCCTCTCCTACTATTGTCTCCCCCTCAAACCTGATTGCCGTGTCGCCACCCGCAGTGGTTTGCTCACCTACATATAACACTTCACCGCTGCCCACCAATGTATGGATACCTTGACTCAGTTCAATATAATGCGCACTCATTCCATTGAAGCGGGGCGATTGACCTGCATTGCCAACAGGCACAGGCGAAGATTGTCCGATGTTGTTAAGGCGAGTTTGTGTGGAGTCGAATTTGAATTTAAAAATCAGTTGCGGCTCTTTTGGCGGATTGTTCTCTTCTTCTTTGCAACCTTGATTGAAGATGCTGAAACCAAGAACGAACAAAAAAAGAGAAATTTTTGCGATGCGCATAAAATGTGTTTAAATTTTTTGAACGTCAAATTTAGATAATTTGCGTTCCTCAAAAAACGACACGCCATGTCCGCTTCTGAACACAAAATGATAGTTGTTCTTCACAACTCAGCGCTGTATTGGAAAGCGGTTGATTTAAGAACAAAAATTCTGCGCATTCCTCTTCGATTATCATTTACGCAGGAAGAACTTTTGAAAGAAAACGACCAGCTCCATTTTGTCTATTTAAAAAACGAAACAGTAATCGCCACGCTTGCCTTGAAACCTGTCAGTAAGACAAACATGAAAATGCGTCAGGTGGCGGTAGTTGACTCTGCGCAAAAAACAGGCATCGGGAGAAAACTTGTAGAATTTTCAGAAGAACATGCGCGCAACAATGGTTACACAATGATGGAATGTAACGCACGAAAAGTAGCGATACCGTTTTACCTAAAGCAGGGTTATCAAATAGAAGGCGATGAATTCACTGAAGTAAATATTCCTCACTTCAGAATGGTGAAACATTTACTTCCCAACAAGTGACTGTATAAGTTGAAGGTTCAGCACATGCTCGCCTGTGAAACGGTGAACCTGCAACGGTAATTGATGCCCTTTAATTCTTTCTTCAAAGGCAAGCACATCTTTTTCCCCAATAAATGGGTCGGCATTGCCGAGCAGATAGTGCGCGGGGCTTTTTTCAATTGCATTTTTGAATTTGGCGAAATCCAAATCATCGGGAATACTGCCGGAGCAAAGCCACAGTGCTGCGTACGCTGGGTTTTTCTCTGCAATCCATCTGCATATCGTTGAGCATCCCTGTGAAAAGCCGAGAATGTGCGTTTGTGCGGTCGGGCTTACTTCGCTTTTGATTTTCAGGAATAAGGTATTCAGGTAGTTGATATAATCCTTTATCTCATTGAGCCGGTCTTCTTTCGTCATCCATGTTGCGCCAACAGTTCCAAAGAAGCCCTTTGTATAAAATTTAGAGAGCGCCTCAGGAGCAATTATTAAAACATCATTCGCAGCAAGTGATTCAAACTCTTTAATAAATTCACCGGCAAGCTGCGCATAGCCGTGGCAGACAAGCCAAACAGTGTTTGTGTCTTTTGAAATTTCACCCAGCGAATAATAGCGGGCGGTTTTCGGAATCGTGAGATGATGTTCTTGCATAGTAGCGATTCTATCGCTTGAAGCGATGGAATAGCTGGCAAATTACCGTTATTCAAACCATTGTTGATTGGCTAAAAAAGCAGAAGCCCGCCATTGATCGGCAGGCTCCTGTGAAGCGAGAAAACTTGCAAGAGTTTAATGTAGTCGTGGTTTGTCGTAAACGCAAATCTATTTTTTGGAAATCTTTCTATGCTCATTAATCCGGCACTTTAAACCCGATTGATTTCCTAATTTCATCAGCAATAAATCAGGTGCATGAAAAAGTTGTTAATCGCTCTTTCTTTTTTTATTTCTCTTTCGTGTCCAACTGCATTCGGGCAAACACTCATTCCAATTCCTGATACGCTTTCGGGCACTTCATTCTACTTGACGATTGAAGATAGCGTAACCCAATTTTATCCGGGATTCAGCACGAATACCATCGGCTACAATGGAAGTTATTTAGGTCCTACGCTCATCCTCAACCAAAATGATATAGTCGAGTTAATGGTGGTGAACCAACTTGCCGATACCACAACTACGCATTGGCATGGCTTGCACGTGCATCCGATGCATGATGGTGGACCGCATTCACTCATCTTACCGAGTGAAACATGGATGGCGCATTTTAAAGTGATGGATAAAGCGGCTACCTATTGGTATCATCCGCACCCGCACGGCAAAACAATGGAGCAGGTCGTGAAGGGCGCAGCCGGATTAATCATCGTGCGTGATAGCGAGGAAGCTGCGCTCACCCTGCCAAGAACGTATGGAGTAGATGACATTCCCCTCATTTTTCAATTTCAAACATTCGATACGCTCACAAAACAAATCATCGTGAATGATGAATTCGATAATGCGGTGTTGGTGAACGGCACCATCAACGGCATGGTGAATGCGCCTGCGCAGATGGTGCGCTTACGTTTGCTGAATGCATCAAGTATGCGCTTTTTCCGCTTTGGCTTTGATAACAATCGCACGTTTCACCAAATCACCTCCGATGCGGGCTTGCTTGATGCGCCTGTTGCATTGTCGCGCTTGGATTTAAGCCCGGGCGAACGCGCAGAAATTCTTGTTGATTTCTCAGGCGAGCAGGGCGACACGCTTTTCCTGAAAACTTATGCCAGTGAATTTCCCACGGGTTATCCGGGCGGAGAAATGATGATGGGAATGCAATTGGGACCATTAGATGATATTGATTTCAACGTGTTGCAAATCAATGTCACCGCACCAACTTCAAATCCGGTGACAACTATTCCATCCGCGCTCACAACAAATACGGTGTGGGATGAAACAGGTGTTTCGCAGCGCTTTCTTGACCTCACCGCACAGCCGATGATGAGCATGAGTAATTTTTTTATCAATGGAGCGCAATTCGACATGGAAGTGGTGAATTTTTCCGTGCAGCAGGAAAGCGTTGAAATCTGGAACATTGAAAATCTCACCTTTGTCGCGCATCCGTTTCACATTCATGGCAATCATTTTTATGTGCTTGAAAAAAACGGGGTGTCCACGCCTTTGAATGAGCAGGGCAGAAAAGATGTTGTGCTCATTCCTGCGCGAAGCGGGGTGAAGGTGATTACCAAATATGCTGACTTCAGCGACACCACAATGCCTTACATGTATCATTGTCATATCCTCAGCCATGAAGACAACGGCATGATGGGACAATTTACAGTTGGTCCTGCTGCACCGATAATGATTACAGCGACAACATCTGATGTTTCCTGTCTTGGCGGAAATGACGGCAGCATTAATTTGAGCTTGAGTGGCGGAGTGCCTCCTTATACTTTTCAATGGTCAAATGGCAACACCACACAAAACATCACAGCATTATCGGCAAGTATATACAACGTAACGGCTACTGACAGTTATAATTCAACTGTTGATGATTCAATTAGTGTGAGTGAGCCTTCGGTCCCATTTGATATTGGGAACATTACAGGCAATACTTCCCCTATTGATAATACTATATCTGGATACTTTGTGGTGAACGATTCACAATATACCTATCAATGGTTGGTTACGGGCGGGGGCGGGCAAATAATTACTGGACAGGGAACATACGGAGTGACCATTCAATGGAATGGAATCGGACAGGACGAAATAACAGTTATTGTGAGTAACGGTATTTGCTCTGACACTGCAATGCTTTCCACACAAATTATTTCTTCCGTAAATGACTTGAATGATTTCACCAAACTCATTCTGTTTCCAAATGCAAACAGCCGAAGTTTTACGCTTCACATTGAAACACCCACCGAACAGGAAATACAAATTGAAGTGGTGAATGTTTTTGGACAGAAAGTTTCTGAATCATTGCATGAAAAAAGATCGGGCACATCAACTAAAATCATTGACTTGCAAGAAGTATCTGCCGGAATCTATTTCGTGCGCGTGTTGCTGAGTGACAACCTTGTTACCCGGAAAATAGTCCTCCAATAAGTTTACCCCGGTTTTGTATTTTCACTACCGCTTTTAAAATACCTTAACCTATGAAACACCTTACCCTCTTTAGTTTCCTACTTGCTTCGATTTCTTTTTCTTTTGCGCAGCCTACTATTTCGTTGCAATCGTATGCAACAGGTTTTTCAAGTCCGGTAGATATTGCCCACTGCAATGACGACCGCCTGTTCATCGTGGAGCAGGCAGGCGTTATCCGCATCATTGATGGAACTGGCGCGGTGAAGCCTACTCCTTTTCTTGACATCAACAGCCGTGTGATGAATCCCAACGGTGGAGAAGAAGGATTGCTCGGGCTTGCATTTCATCCCGATTATAAAAACAACGGCTATTTCTTTTTGTATTACGTGAACAACAGCGGCAACCTCGTGATTGCGCGCTTCAGCGTTACCGCAAATGCTGATGTTGCCGATGCAAATAGTGAAACAAACGTGCTCACCATTCCACATCCCGGATATTCCAATCACAATGGCGGCAATCTTGAATTTGGTCCCGATGGAATGCTTTACATCGGAACGGGCGATGGCGGTGGTGGCGGTGACCCTGATGATAATTCACAAGACCCTTTGGCGCTGCTCGGCAAAATCCTCCGGCTTGATGTGGATACGCTTCCCTACTCTTTTCCCCTTGATAATCCTTATTATGGTTTTGCATCGGTGCGCAATGAAATCTGGGCGCGCGGAATGCGCAACCCCTGGCGCTTCAGCTTTGACAGGCTTTCAGGAGATTTATGGATTGGCGATGTGGGGCAGAATGCGCGCGAGGAAATTGACTTTCAACCCGCAAGTAGCGCGGGTGGTGAAAACTATGGCTGGAAATGCTACGAAGGAAATATTACCTATGGCACTTCTTCATTCGGTTGCAATGGAACTTATGTTTTTCCTGTGTATGATTATGACAACAACAGCATCGGTTGTTCTGTAACGGGCGGCTATCGTTATCGTGGGTGTAAATATCCCGACCTGTTCGGCTACTATATTTTCACTGACTATTGCAGCGGCAGGTTTTGGGAAACGCATGACAGCAGCGGCACATGGGTCACTACACAGCTTTTTGATGATGCGAACTTCCGCTATGTTTCCTTTGGTGAAGACCGCAATGGCGAATTATATGTATCCGGCATGAACGGCATTGTCTATCGCATCACAGAAAATACTCCCGCCTCATTACCCACCATCACTTCAAGCGGCAGCGCTACTTTTTGCCCGTATGATTCCGTAACACTTTCAACGCAAGCGGGTTATGCTTCTTACGAATGGTTTCAGGATGAAACATCCATTGCGACAGGCTTGCAGGTTTATGTGAAAGACGAAGCCGCATACACGCTCAATGCAACAGGCAACAACGGTTGTGTTTATACAACTCCAGCAACAACTGTTGCGCATCATGCGCTGCCCAATCCTGTTATTAACGGTGCAACTGAATATTGCGCTGGTGATTCCGCGCAACTTTCTACCGGTACGTTCAGCAGTTACGCGTGGAGCGATGGCGCAAACACGCAAACGAATAATGTACAGCAGGGAAATTATACCTTGACCGTGACGGATGGCAACAGCTGTACTGCCGCTTCATCAAGCGTGGCGATTACGGAAAATGCGTTGCCTCAGCCTGTCGTTCAGCAAACGGGTACACTGTGCGGTGCGGCAACTTCGGTAGTGCTTTCCACGACAACACCATTCAATAGCTATTCATGGTCAACGGGTGATGCTACGGCTACGGCAACTGTTACGCAAGCGGGCAACTATGATGTATCGGTGACGGATGCCAACGGATGCACAGGCGTTTCCACGTTGTTCAACGTGCTGGCGCAGGCGGGACTTACGCCTGTGCTGCAAACACAAAACGGAAGCACAGCGCTCTGCGGAGGCGAAACGAATGTGTTGTTTTTATCAGAAACATTTGACGCTTACCTGTGGTCAACAGGCGAAACAGATTCTGCAATAACAGTGCAGCAAGCTGGCGAATATTGGGTTGCTGTTTCAGACACGTTTGGTTGTGCAGGCAATTCGGATACGCTCGAAATCATTGTTGTTCCGGCACTGGCTCCATTGCTTTTATCTCAAAACGGGTTGGTGATTTGTGCCAATGAATCTACTGATTTGATTCTCACGGAAAGCTATGCCGCTTATTTGTGGTCAACAGGCGAAGCGGGGGCTTCAATAAATGTAAATCAGGCAGGTGATTATTGGGTTGCTGTTACTGATACTGTCGGTTGTGCAGGAAATTCGGATACGCTTGCAATCACTACGCTCCCCGCTCCTACCCCAAACATTTTGCAAGGCGACAGCATTGTGCAATGCGGTGATGGCGTAATTGAGTTGTTTACCGATGCTGCTTTTGAAAAATACACTTGGTCGCGGGGCGATACAGTGCCGATTTTGTTTACAATAGAAAGCGGCATTTTTAACGTGACGGTGGAAGATGCGAATGGATGCACGGGTGTGAGTGACAGTGTAATAGTTGAGTTTATTAATCTTCCAATCCCTATTATAGAATTCGAAGGCAACTATTTTTGTGTAGATTCAGGATATAGTTATCAATGGTATGTGTATGATTGGGATGGAAATGAACCTGAAAATTTTTCTAATTACACACCTATTACAATTTCCAATTCTCCATGCATTGAATTATATCCAGGGCGTTTTCATGTACAAATAATCGATAATAATGGCTGCATTGCCAGGTCAGATACCTTTGCTTCCTTTTGGTCGGGCATCTCCGAAACTTGGCTTGGCAATATTTCCGTTCAACCCAACCCATTCACGAATGAGTTGCTGCTGAATTATACGCTGAAAGATTTAGCCAAAATCCGTATCAGCATGAAGGATGTGGCGGGGAAAGAGGTTGCTCTCTTACTTGATGAAAAGAAAGGCGCGGGCAGCTTCACGTTGGAAATCAATAGCGCACAATATCAACTCAGCAAGGGCATTTACTTTTTAGAAATCGCCAATGGCAATTCAAGGAAGGCGCTCAAGGTGGTGAAGTTTTGAGGAGAGTGGTTCGTTGGTAGTTGTTAGTAATCTAAAGTTCTATTCCAACTTATTTTTTCTGGGGGTTCCAGACCTTTGAGGGCATCCGCTGACTTCAGCGAAAGCGGTTTTTCCTTTTGACAATCAACCAATTACGCGACTTCTCTTTTACAGGCATTGTTGCCCTTGTGCAACGGGCGCTACCAATGAAAGCGATAAAGAAATGAGAGAAGTACGCGCCCAAAAAATTTTGAGATTTCAAACAAGAAACAACTCAGTATATCTCCAATTCAAACGGCATTCTTGCCTGAACGCCATTGAGGGTTTTCATTTCCTCTAACTTTTTCCAAACGGGATATTGCTCGCCTAATTTTCTTTTCAGCACGAAAGTTTCCGCTTCAGCGCCAAAGTTTTCAAGCAGCATTTCAAAAGGGTCTTTTTGTTTTGGATAAGATTTGAGCGAGTAGTCGGTCAATCCCGCTTTTTCAGCGGCAATCTTCACGGCATCATCCAAATTGCCAAGCACATCCACCAAGCCGCGCTCTTTTGCTTGCACTCCTGTCCACACGCGCCCCTGCCCGATGCTATCCACAAATTCAACGGTGACGCCCCTACCCTTTGCAACATGCTCTTTGAAATCAAGATAAATACTGTCAACGCCAGCCTGAATAATCATGCGCTCTTCGGCTGTGAGCGGACGCGAAATAGTGCCGATGTCGGAATATTTACCCGTCTTCACCCCGTCAAACGTGATTCCGAGTTTGTTGTTGAAAAAATTTTGCATGTTGAGCAACATGCCAAACACTCCGATGGAACCTGTGATGGTATTCGGTTCGGCAACAATCGTATCCGCCTTGCAGGCGATATAATATCCGCCCGATGCGGCAACATCACCCATTGAAACAATAATCGGCATCTTCGCTTTCGTCAATTCAATTTCACGTAAAATGACATCGGAAGCAAGCGCGCTGCCACCGCCTGAATTGATACGGAACACCAGCGCTTTCACCTTTTCGTCTTCGCGGATTTCACGAATGGCTTTTGCAAACCGCTCAGAGCCGATGTTATCTTCTTCGCCCTTTCCATCAACAATGCTGCCTTCTGCAAAAAGCACGGCTATGCGGTCTTTTCCATGCTTCTTTTCTTCGGCTTCTTCATCAATGTATTTATCAAGGCTTACATGCGGTAACTTATCTTTTTCTTCAGTGCCTGTTTTCTCTTTCAGTTTTGCAATCACCTGGTCATAAAATAACAGCCCGTCAACGAGTTTGTATTTCACCGCGTCTTCCGCATCGCGCACAAGCATATTATCTGCAATGCTGTCCACTTCTGCTTCGGTGAGTTTGCGCGACTCGCTGATATTTTTGATAAAGCGGGCGTAAATATCATTGATGATATAAGAAATCTGCTCGCGGTTTTCATCGCTCATTTTGTCGAGGCGAAATGGCTCGGTGGCGCTTTTATATTTGCCGCAGTAAATAATTTGCGGCTCTACTTCCAGTTTCTCCAACGCGCCTTTAAAAAACATGAGTTCTGTGCGGAAGCCTGTTAAATCCATGTAGCCAACGGGATTCATATACACTTCATCGGCAACAGACGCGAGGTAATAACCTTTTTGCGAAATCATTTCGCCATAAGAAACAATGAACTTGCCAGATGTTTTAAAATCAACCAGCGCATTGCGCACCGCATCTACTGTAGCAAAACCTGACGGCACCATGCTTACATCAAGATAGATGCCTTTAATCTTATCATCGGTTTTTGCATATTGAATGCTTTTCACAATATCAAACAAGCCGGGATTGCTCTGCCCTTCAAAGCTGAAGTTCATCGGGTCAAATGGGTTTTTGTTTGTGCGCTCCGTAATGTCATAATCAAGGCTGATATGCAGCACCGAATTGGGCTTTACTTCTTTCTTGCCTTTAGAACCGGATACTGCGGCAATTGCGGCTATAATTAAAAAGCCAAAGAAAAACACCATGAACAAGCCGAACATGGTGCCGAGAAAAGATGCGAAGAAAAATTTGAAGAATTGTCTCATGGTTTAGGATTTTTATAGTTTAGGGCGTTTCGTAAAAATTGCTTTTTTATCACCTCACCCCATCCCTCTCCAGAAGGAGAGAGTGACTGTGGTAGAATTTTTAGAACCGCCCGTAAGAAAACAAGTTGACGAAATTAAATGAATTGCTACTTTTACCCAAATGGTTTCGACAAACACTTTGCTTCTGCTGGGCAGCAATCTGGGAAACAGGATGAGCAACCTGCACGCTGCGCAACAATATATCATGGAAAAAGCCGGAAGCCTTGTCGCGGCATCCTCAGTTTACGAAACGGCTGCATGGGGAAAGGAAAATCAACCAGCGTTTCTGAATCAGGCGTTGCAGATCACAACTACTTTGCGCCCGGAAGTTTTACTGCGTGTGATAAAATCAATCGAGAAAAACATGGGGCGCAAACAAACCGAAAAGTGGGGCGCTCGCCTGATTGATATTGACATTCTGCTGATGGACGAAATCGTTTTCGAGTCCCCTGCTCTTTCTATTCCACACCCGCAGATGCACAAGCGCAGATTTACGCTGATGCCGCTTGCGGAGATTGCGCCCGATGTGACGCATCCTTTGTTGCATGTCACAATAGCGGAGTTGCTTCACCACTGTGAAGATGCGCTTAAGGTGAAAAAAACTTATCCTTTAAAAGAGGCGACACCAGTCCCTAAATCAAATCATTACCGCCCGGACTCCCCTCTACTTTGGAGAGGGGGCGGGGGTGAGGCTTAACTACCATGCGCTTCAGTTACATCGCCATTGAAGGAAATATCGGCTCGGGTAAAACATCGCTCGCACAACAACTCGCTCAGGATTTCAACGGCAGAATGTGCTTGGAAAAATTTGCTGACAATCCTTTCCTCGCGAAGTTTTATTCCAATCCCCGGCAGTATGCCTTTTCGCTTGAATTATATTTTATGGCTGAACGGTTTCAGCAAATGAAAACGCTCACTGCGGAGCGCGATATGTTCAATGATTTCCTTGTGAGCGATTACCTGTTTGTGAAATCGCTGCTGTTTGCAAACATTACGCTTGATGAAGATGAAAATTTGCTCTACCGCAAATTGTTTGACATCATGCACCCCAACATCGCGCAACCGCAAATGATTGTTTACCTGCACAATGACATTGACAACCTGCTGCGCAACATTGCAAAGCGCGGCAGGGAATATGAAAAATTGATTCAGCCCGAATATTTAGAAAAAATTCAGCTTGCCTATTTGCAATACTTTAAAAGCATCACGAAGCAAATCGTGCTGATTGTGAATACTTCAAAACTGAATTTTGTGGAATCAAAAGATGACTACAACAAATTGGTTGCGCTCATCAACCCTGAATTTATGCCAGGGACGCATTTTATAAATCCTTAGACTGTTTTTGTGGTCATAGTGGCTCGAAGTAAATAAGTTTGTACAATCACTTTAAAAAATTCACCATGAAAAAAATGTTTTTACTCTCAGCAGCAAGTTGCGCTCTCCTTTGCATGGCATTTGTATTGGCTCCTTCCCCACACGTTGATGTTTACAAATTAGATATCCAAACAAGCTCGCTCGAATGGCACGGCAAGAAACTGACAGGCGAACACAATGGCGCAATCAAATTTCTTGGCGGTCAATTAAGTGACAACCATGGCGCTATCTCCGGAAAATTTGATGTGGACATGAGTTCTATCGTAGTCAACGACCTGCAAGGCGAATCAAAAACGAAATTGGAAAATCACCTGAAGTCGGCTGATTTTTTTGATTCAAAACTTTATCCGAAAGCGACATTCGCCATCACTTCATTGAATACAATTGCCGCACCCGACAAAGATGGAAACACGCACACTATCAGCGGCAACATGACCATCCGCGACAAGACAAATCCTGTTTCGTTCAATGCAAAGTTTGCAGAGGAAGCAGGCAAACTGCGTTTCACCGGAACAGCAGTAATTGACCGCTCAAAATATGATGTGCAGCATCGCTCGAAATCATTCTTCCCTGAAATCGGTGATAAAATTGTTTATGACGAGTTTACGATGAAATTCAACGTAGCGCTTACGAAAGCGCAAGGGCATTGATTTCCCTGCAAGCGAAAGTTCTCTTATTAGCCTCACCCCCGCCCCTTTCCATTTGGAGCGGGGAGTCCTGACATTATTACTATTTCGTTTCACCGCTTAATTCCTGATAAACTCCGCATTCGCAACGAGGCTCACTTCATCGCCAATCATATTTGCAAGAAACGAAGTACCCACGCCAAAATCAGAACGCTTCACAACGCCCGTTACTTTGAAACCTGCAATCGTGTTTTTGGTCATCGGGTGAACTCCCGTGTTGTAAGTGGCATCCAGCACAATGGTTTTCGTTACACCGCGCATCGTGAGGTCGCCTGTCACTTTGTACTTCTTCTCCCCTGCCTTTTTAAATGAAGAGCTTTTGAAAGCGATCGCGGGATATTTCTCCGCATCAAAGAAATCCGCGTTTTTTAGGTGCGCATCGCGTTGCTCGTTGTCGGTGTCAATACTGTTGACATCAGCGGTAAGCGTTACCACCGCGTCAGAAAAATCATCTTCCGAGCCGGTGATTGTGGCATCAAACTTTTTAAAAGAGCCATCCATTTCCGACACCATCAGGTGCGAAACGGAAAAGCCAAGCCGCGCATGTGTTTTGTCCACCGACCATGTAGCAGATTCAACGGGGATGAAGGAGAAGAACAGCGTTGCCGCCATTGCAAGAAAGAGTGCATTTGTTTTCATTGTACTGTTTTTTTGTTTTTAAAAAATGAATTAACATTGCAAACTTATGTACATCTGCTATACATTCGTAATCACTATACCAAAGTATATCGCTATACTCCGGTATAGCAACAACTAACACCACATGGCAAAAACAACTGCTGCACCCCTTCCAAAACACAGCGAATCTGAGTGTTCGCAATTCATAACGCCCATCCGCGACACGCTCTACATTCTGAGCGGAAAATGGAAACTGCCGATTATCGGAGCGTTGATGTTCGGGAAAAAACGCTTCAAAGAAATGGAACGTGAAATACCACGCATCACCGCCCGCATGTTATCAAAAGAACTGCGCGATTTAGAAATCAACCAACTGATTACCCGCACGGTTTATGACACAAAACCCGTTACGGTGGAATATGAGTTGACTCCTTATGGAAGGTCATTGGAAACAGTGATGATGGCGCTGAAAGATTGGGGCGTAGTACACCGGAAACGCATCTTGCAGAAAAAGTAAAACTTAAGGGCATCTCTAAAAACTTACTTTTTTATAGCCTCACCCTACCCTCACCATTTAGAGAGGATGTACGGTAGAGGTTTTCAAAGATGCCCTTAGTCTGTAAACTTATACCCTACTCCGCGCACGGAATGGAAGTGGCGCGGGTTGCCTGCATCCTTCTCAAAGTATTTGCGGAAGGAAAGAATGAAGTTATCAATGGTGCGCGTGGATGGATAAATATCATAGCCCCACACATACTGTAAAATCTGCTGACGGGAAACAACCTGATTTTTGTGGTCAATCATCAACTTTAACAGTTGCGCTTCTTTCTTTGTGAGTTTGATTGCGCCATTCACGCCTATCGCTTCAAAGGTGGCGAGATTCACTTCATTCCCGTCAAACCTGTAAGTCTTAATCGTGGACTCTTCTTTTGTTCCTTTCACACTATGTTTCACAAGCACCTGCACACGCAGCAACACTTCTTCGAGATTAAACGGCTTCGTTACATAATCATCAGCGCCCAACTTCAGTCCCTTGATTTTATCAGCCGAAGTATCTTTTGCCGTGAGAAATAAAATAGGGATATCCATATTTTCAAGGCGGATTTTCTCGCACACCGCATAGCCATCCAGTTCAGGAATCATAATGTCAAGAATCACGAGATTGAAACGCTGCTCTTTAAATTTCTTCAATGCCTGTTGTCCGTTCATTGCTACTTCCACTTCGTAATCTTCCATTTCGAGATTGACGCGAATAGCTTCCTGGATATTCTTTTCGTCTTCTACTAACAGGATGCGGAGCTTCATAGACGGTTGGTTTAATTAGTTGGATAACTCCAGAACGCTGGATAGTTGCACGCCAATTTGCATGAAAGATAATTTGACAAAATAATGATAATTCACAAAGTCTATGCGCCTTCTTTAAACTGACTATTGATTTTAATGGTGAGCGAGTCGCAGAATTTCTTCATTTCCGCAGCTACCTCTTTTGCGCCTGTTGCCTTTTCATACGTCTGCGCCATGCTGATAAGCGTTTGAATGAAATGCCGCGTCATATCATCCATGCGCATGTCTTTTGTCCAAAGGTCAATGCGCAGCGAAGATTTGTCTTTGTCATCCCAAATAGAAAGCATGAAGGCTTTGCTGTCTTGCTCGCCTTGGCCCGTTTCAGTTGCTTCCCACGTGATGCGTTCGGGAAGTTTCTGCGCATCTAACTGCACTTTCAGGCGTATTTCAGAAGTGTTTTCGTTTGTCATTTTCTGTATTCTGCTGCAAAGCAACCACTATTTTCGTTTAAAAGAAATGAATCGTTTCTAATACGGGCTTTACTTTGCATGACTTTGCTTTAAAGTGACTCCACCTATCAACCCGGCAACATTTGCTTAAGTAACTACGTAAAATATTTCAAAAAACCAGATGATAGGCATTGCTTTATTGGTTTCATGGTTAGGAATGTTTGCCCTTGCCGGAGTCCGTGTCTTCCAAAAAATTCAGGCACGAAAAGCAACACGGTCTGTAAAAATCGGCTGACCTCAACGCCATTTCCAACATTGCTTTCTCCGACATTAAATCGTTAAAATTACAAACTCTTCAAACCAGCATTTCTTACTGAGTGAGAAAAGTATCCTGCTGATTGTCTTTGATACGGATCAGGGATAGCTCATACAGTTTTTCCGTAGTCAGGTTTTTTATGGCAGGAAAAATGTTTGGCATCGGGATGGCGCATAGCAGTAACAACCATGCTTTTCTTAGCTGATCATTTTCAAACAAGCCTAACACATTGTTAATTCTTTTTTCAGATGTTTGGATCAGAAAGCCTCTGTCCTTTTCGATCATATTTTGCTCAAGGATGTATGTCCTCAGGTTGGAAGTGAAATGATTCAACAACTCCGCTATAGTGAGCTTTTGCAAGTCAGCGGGTTCCTGCTGCTGCCGCCAGCCGGCATCTTTTGACCATGCACATAATAAAGAAGTATAATTTTCATAATGCTCCTTGTTCGTGCGTTCAATCATGCTTCCTGTAGGAAACTGATAAGCCGACAATTCATCATAGATATGCTGTATGGCAGCTTGCGGCAGATTATGAATGGCGTATTGCAGGGGTGTCATCACTTTATGAAAAGTGGCCATCGCGCCAATGCTGTTGCTGAAATTGATGAAGTCGGGAAGTTCCCACCAATTCTGCCTCATCACGCAGATGGAAATGGTTAAAGTTTTGTTACGTCTGGCGCTGTAGTCGGCAAAATAGCGGATGTTTTCCATCACTCGGTCAAAGGAAGCGTTGAGCCGGATGGATTCATATACATCCTTTTTCAACGAATCAACGGAAACACCGATCTTAAAATTGCCGCGTACCAGGAAATCCCTGACGCGGGCGTTCATGATGGTTCCATTGGTTTGCACCACAATGAGTCATTCTGGATTTTTTTCTATGAGCGACTCCCCTAATTCGAAATTCAGATGGATCAAAAAAGCTTCGCCCGAACTGCTGAATCTTGTTTCCTTCAAATACGGGATAAACTCCTGTATCTGATTGATAAACTCCTTTCCGTAGGGGCTTTTCTGTAGCGGCAGCTTCTCGCGCTTGGTGCGGAGGGAAGATGACAGCTCACCACAGCACATGATGCACTCCGGATTGCAGGTGTTGCTGAGCAAAAACTCCATCATGGTAGGATGGGTGCTATGACTGGGCAGGCTGTCAAAATGCTTAGCGGGCATACCCTCAAACCGGCCACGGTCATAATCACGGGCGCAGCCTCAACAGCCTGAGAGGAATTGAAACTCCTTCATTTTCTGCCTGAACAAAACGGCATCCCCACCATGCCATAATTCATGGATTGTCTTCTCAGGATAAATACCGGGCAGGTTTTCACGATTGTGGCAGCACACCCTTACGGTGCCATCTTCCGAAAAATCATATTGACAGAAGGAGCCAGGCAGGCGCTGTGATGAGCCTCCCTGTTGCGGGTTTTATTATATGCAGTTATCAAAGAATGTTCTTCCGGAAATTCTATCACGGTCTTTGACCCTGATGAGCCAAAAAGTTTCTGCAATAAATTCATTTGCGATTTGCTGTATTTCAAAAATACTAAGACTCTTTGCCTCTGGCAGGTGTTTTCAACTGACGGCAAGCAATTACTATTTTCTTTCAAAAGAAATCATGCACAATTTTGAGTAACGGTTAATAGTAATTTTCAACGTAAACGAGATGCTGTTGCAAAATTCTTTGATTGCCCTATGCAAGTAGTTTAAATTCTAATATTTACTGAAACCTTATCGCCTTCACCGGAGTAATTCTTCCGGCTATTATCGCAGGAATAAACAATGCAGCGATGCAAACGGCAAACGTGGCGGCATTTAAAAGCAGAATCGCAATCCAATCAATCGCTACGGGCGCAATCGAAACGTAATAGGATTCTTCGGGCAGGCGGATGAATTGAAAATATTTCTGGGCAAGACAAATGCCGATGCCGAAGATGTTTCCTGCAAGCAACCCAAACAAGAGAATGTAGGATGCTTTGTAGAGAAATATTTTTCGTACCGAACCGTCATCAGCGCCAAGCGCCTTGAGGATGCCTACCATGTTCGTGCGTTCCAAAATCAAAATAAGCAAACAAGTAATCATGTTGATTGCCGCAACCAGCGCCATCAGAACAAGAATAATGATTTCATTCATGTTCTGCAATGCAAGCCAATCAAAGATGTTCGGATAAATCTCTTTGATGGTTTGCGCGGTAAGTTCGGGCGGCAATCTTTCGTAATAAACATCATCCGCTGTTTGTTGCAACAAATCCACATCATCAAGATAGACTTCAAAGCCGCTCACAAGCGTATCATCCCAATCATTCAGCCGCTGGATTTGGCGGATGTCCACCAGCGCATAATATTTATCATATTCCTCCAACCCTGAATTATAAATACCGCAAACACGCAGCCTTCTCACACGAGGGGGCGACTGGATGAAGTAAACATTCACCACATTGCCTGTGTCAATTTTTAAGCGGCTGGCAGTTTGCCCTGAAATAAGAATGTCGCGCGCGATGCTCGTATCAGCCGCGCTGAAAACATTTCCTCTCACTAAATATTTGTCGAAAAAATCCCAGTCGAAATCTTTTCCAACTCCTTTTAAAATAATGCCTTCAATCTGGTCGGGAGTTTTAATAATACCTGCTTTGTTGGCGAATACTTGCACATGATGCACGTTCTCCATCGTATCAAGCGAAGGGTAAAAGGTTTGATTGATAGAAACAGGATTATCTTCAAATGATTTTCCAAAGCCGTATTTGGTGATGTGGATATGCCCCCAGAAGCCAAACACTTTTGAACTGATTTCCTGCTGAAAGCCATTCACTAATGCTGTTGCAACAATCATCACCGACAAACTCAACGCTACCGCCACAATGGCAATAGAAACGATGTAGCGCGAAAAAGATTTAGGCGCGTTGAAGAGAATTTTGCGGGCGATGAAGCGCTCGATGCTCAAAGTTTGGAGTTTGGAGTTTGGAGTTTGGAGTTTGAAGTTGTCTCAACGCAGCTTTTCTCTATTCGTTTTATGACTTACATCGAACTAACTGAAAACTGCAAACTGTCAACTGTAAACTCCAAACGGTAATTTCGCCAGCAAGATAAACAGAAATGAACGGACTCAAATTCCTGCTGTGTTTCTCGCTTGGGTTTCTTCTCACCGCGTGTATTAATGCTGAACAAAAACCTTTAGAGCAGCAAGAACAACCACAAACTAAGCCTATCGTTGTGGGCGCTGAACGCTTCGACCAATATCTGGAAAAGCTGAAAGGAAAAAACGTGGGAATGGTGGTGAATCAAACTTCTTTGGTGGGTGCGCCTTACAAAGAAACTCATCTCGTTGACTCACTGCTGAAACTAAAAATTTCCGTTAAGAAAATTCTTACACCTGAACACGGCTTTCGTGGCACGGCTGATGCGGGCGAGAAAGTGAAAAGCGGTATTGATGAGAAAACAGGCTTGCCCCTTGTTTCGCTTTATGGCAACAATAAAAAACCAACGCCTGAAAACTTAAACGACCTTGATGTGCTCGTGTTTGATATTCAAGATGTGGGCGCGCGCTTTTACACTTACATCTCCACGCTTCATTTCGTGATGGAAGCCTGCGCGGAAAACGACAAAGAGTTGATTGTGCTTGACCGCCCAAATCCCAATGGCTTTTATATTGATGGTCCGGTGCTTGATACTGCTTATCGCTCATTTGTGGGAATGCATCCTGTGCCGGTGGTGCATGGAATGACGATTGGCGAATATGCGAAAATGCTCAACGGTGAAAAGTGGCTCAAGAACGGAGCGCAGTGCAAACTCACCGTGATTGCCTGCGAAAACTATGACCACTCGATGTTGTACAAGGTGCGCGTGAAGCCTTCGCCCAATTTGCCGAACATGACCGCGATGTACCTCTACCCTTCTCTCTGTTTTTTTGAAGGTACGCCTGTGAGCGTGGGGCGCGGCACGGACAAGCCTTTTCAAATTATCGGGCATCCTGATTTTGCTGCCGGAACATTCACCTTCACTCCGAAAAGTATGGAAGGCGCAAAAGAACCTCCGCTGAAAGATGTGCAGTGCAAAGGCATTGACCTCTCCACTTTACAACGCGATTATTTCTTAAAAAGAAAATCCTTGAACCTTGAATGGCTCATCGAGTTCTATCAAAAATTTCCCAATAAGGAAAAATTCTTTACACCATTCTTTACCAAACTCACAGGCACTACCGAATTGCAAAAACAAATTGAGCAAGGAAAAAGCGAAGATGAAATAAGAGCAAGCTGGATGCTTGAATTGGAGCAGTTTAAAAACGTGCGGATGAAGTATCTGCTCTACGCTGATTTCGAATGAAGTTAAAAGTTTAAACTTGAAACTAAATCATCATCCCCCTGTCCTGCACTCAATACCAGCGCATCTCCCTTCTCAATCCTCAATGCAAACGCGCAAGTGGGATTTTAAACCTTAAACTTTAAATATATAGCAACGTGAGAATAGTCTTCATGGGTTCTCCTGATTTCGCTGTTCCTTCATTAGAAATTTTAGTGAAGAACGGCTTTGATGTGGTGGGCGTTATCACCGCGCCCGATAAGCCCGCTGGCAGAGGATTGCACATTACCCAATCTGCCGTGAAGCAATTTGCCGTTGCAAACAACCTGAACGCGTTGCAGCCCGTGAAGCTGAAAGACCCACAGTTTCTTGATGAATTGAAATCGCTGAAACCTGACTTGCAAGTGGTGGTTGCGTTTCGCATGTTGCCCGAAGCAGTTTGGGGTTTGCCGAAATTGGGAACGATTAACCTGCATGGCTCTCTGCTGCCCGACTATCGCGGAGCTGCTCCGATTAATTGGGCAATCATCAATAGCGAAACGGAAACAGGCGTCACCACTTTTTTTATCGAGAAAGAAATTGATACGGGCAAAATCATCTTCCAGGAAAAAATTCCTATCAGCATGGATGAAACTGCGGGTGAGTTGCACGACCGCATGATGCACCTTGGCGCAGCGTTGATTTTAAAAACCGTGCAGGCGATTGAAAAAGAGGAAGCGCCCGCCTTAAAACAGTCGCAAACAATCTCAAGCAAGGTTGCGCCCAAGCTCACGCGCGAAGGTTGCCAAATCAACTGGCAGCAATCTGCGGTGGAGGTGTTCAACTTCATCCGCGGACTTTCGCCCCACCCCGGTGCGTGGACAATGCTTGATGGCAAAGTGTTTAAGATTTATCGCGCAACGAAGTTTTTCAAAACGCCCGATATGCCTGCGGGCACATTTTTATTCTCTGAAAAAGATTTAAAAATCACCACGCCCGATGGCTTCATCATTCCCAAAGAAGTGCAATTAGAAGGAAAAAAGAGAATGAGTATCGAGGAGTTTTTGCGCGGGATGAGCAAGAAGTGAAAGCAGGGGCTGTATACTAAAAACCGCGAAAATATAAGGGGAGAAAAAATACCCCGGTTGTGCGAAATGCATGAAAAAAGTGAGGCGGCTTTCAAAATCCGGGGACAGGATTTGGGGGGAAATGACTCCGAACGTGAAAACCCTTTGCCCCTCTCCCAAAAAGGGACGCACTTCTTAAAAAACCGGTCTCCCTTTTTGAATTCCGGCTTCATCAGGAAGCAACCGGTTCCGCCTTTTTAAAATTTGCGTTCCTTTTCAGGGAAAGGAAGGCACCTTTTTAAACCCCGGTGCAGAAAAAATATAAGCCGCGTGTTGATTTTGAATTATTGTACGCGGAAAGTAAAAAAGGGTGCGGAGATTTGCGGAGAAACAGCAAAACTGACTACCGACTTGCATTTACTAATAGTCTTTGCAATTTCAGTTGGAGTGTGTTCAGCGACAACCAGCGCCTGAATTTGATACCTTTGTTCTACGGTGATAGGAGCCACAATTGACAACTTTTGGACGAGGAGCCAATTTGGGCAATATTTCCATCAGAGGAGGGAGGTATTCCGCCTCTCTCTTTTGAAAATATTACTCCTTTGTATCACTCGTTAAAGTTGCATTTGAAACTTGAATTTTCGTCAGGATAGTCCCAATAATCAGCATCTAAAAAAACAACAATTTTTGGCTGCGGATGCAAATTCCGCACATGTTCAATGCCTTTCAAGCAAGCATAACCGTATCCCTGCCATTTTTCATCTAGCACGGTAGCGCCCGCTCTTTCAGCACTTAACCGCGTTCTGTCATTTGAATTGTTGTTCACCACAATAATTTCATTTACTAATTCTTTGGGTATGTCTCTAATAACATTTCCAACCGAATTTTCTTCATTGAAAGCAGGAATGATAACTGCTACATTCTTTTGTTCACTTTCTATCATACGATTCAATCGGGAATAGTAACATCAGTAAGGCAACTGGCTTAATCATTGTCTGGAGTTAAATTTCATCTGCGACTGGAAAACCGAGTAGTAGCACACGATGCCAAATCCGAACGCGAGCATCAGGTGGAAGGGTAAAAAACTGTAATCTCCCTGGCGAAAAGCCATTATTACAGCCGTTAAAAAGTATAGCGATAACAGTCCTTCGAAAGCATTTAGCCAATTCACTTGCAGTGGGGCGATATAACGGTTTTTGTGCCAGCTATCCTTATTATGCACGATGTTGAATTTCGGAGTCCTTACAAACGGAGTTTTCTTTCCTAAAAAACCTTCTACTACCGCAATGGTATTATGCAACGAAAGCCCCATCATCACCGAAAGAAACAAGGGAAAGGTGCGGAAAAAATAAAGCATTGCTTTTAGTTTGCTCTTATGCCTGCTCAAACTGGAATACCAATATAAAATTCCCAATACCCCAAAGCTCATGAGAAACAGGGATGCAATCGAAAAAAAATCCCGGTATTGCGGAAAATGCGGTTTCAGCACAAGCATTGGAACACTCAGAATAGCGCTTGTAATAATGCTAATGAAGGCAGCGCTGTTAAAAAGATGAACCAACCCATGCCATTTCACATGAAAAGATTTTTTGGAATTCAATATTTCCCGGAAATGCTTCCTGGCGGTCTCTGCTCCTCCTTTTGTCCAGCGGTATTGCTGCGTTTTGAAAGCACTCATCACGGGAGGTAGCTCAGCGGGCGAGTCAACATTTTCCAGGTAAACAAACTTCCAGTCTTTCAACTGCGCACGGTAACTCAAGTCAATATCTTCGGTCAGCGTATCATGCTGCCAGTTGCCCGCATCCAAAATGCACGATTTGCGCCACACACCGCCAGTTCCGTTAAAATTGATAAAATAATTTGCTTGGTTTCTGCCTGTTTGCTCAATGGAAAAATGAGCATCAAGCATAAACGCCTGAGCTTTGGTCAGCAGTGAATAATTTTGATTAAGATGCGCCCATCGTGTTTGCACCATCCCTGTTTTTTTATCATGAAAATGTGGAATGGTTTTTTGAAGAAAATCTTTTGCCGGAAGAAAATCAGAGTCGAATATGGCAATGAACACTCCTTTTGCAGTAGCTATTCCCTCTTTCAGAGCGCCCGCTTTAAATCCCTCCCTGTTGCTTCTTCTGACCTGCTTGATGTCTGTTCCTTTAAGCTGCCACTCGGCAACTTTCTGGACTATGATCTCGCTGGTTTCATCGGTCGAATCGTCCAGCACTTGTATCTCTAACTTTGCTTGCGGATAGTCCAGTTGAGCAGTAGCGTCAATCAATCTTTCTACCACATACAATTCATTAAAGACCGGCAACTGCACCGTTACAATAGGGAGCGATTTTTCAGAAAGACGGGCAAGAGGAGGAACATTTGCTTTCTTGGCTTTCAAATACCAATACACTAATTGTGCCTGTGCGATGCTGTAAAGAAAAATCACCAACATGGATAGCGTATAAAGCGTCAGCACGAGGACAACAGCGATTTTTATAAGCATATTTTAATTATAAGATTAGTTTTGCTTCTTTGTTTCCAATAAGAATGGGGTTATCATTAATTCTCCCTTTTAAAGGTCCATTTTCTAAATTAAGAACCCCTCTTGGGCATACAGTAGCACACATTCCGCAACCAACACAAGAAGCACGAATTATATTTTGCCCTTTTTGTGCATACGCCTGTACATCAATTCCCATTTCGCAAGCGTTAGAGCAGTTACCACATGAAATGCACTGTCCTCCATTTGTTGTAATTCTGAATTTTGAAATATATTTTTGGAGTATTCCGAGATAAGCAGCCATAGGACAACCAAACCGACACCAAACCCGTGTTCCCATAATAGGATAAAACCCAACACCAATGACACCCGAAAATATAGCGCCTATTAAAAAGCCATACGTTTTAGCAAAACCCCCGGATATATTTCCAAGAACAGCCCCTTGATAGTATGAATTAATCCACAATAAGCTTGTAGTAACAACAATAAAAACCAAAACACTATGAATCATCCATCTCTCAATTTTCCAGGCTTTGAGGGATTTATCTGATAATTGACGGAAAGGATCTCCGGCAGTATTCGCTAATCCGCCACAGCCACATACCCATGAACAATACCAACGCTTGCCAAAAAAATAAGTTAAAATAGGTGTTGCTATAAAAGTCATTACCCCTCCCCAAAAAATCATAAATACTCCCAACGCTCCAGGTTGCTCTGACAAATAATTGACTGTAGAAGGAAATAAATATTCATACTTCAGTGGCCAGAAATAGCTGAAATAAAATTCCGGATGATTAAAAAGTTGTAATACAGCCGGGATCAGGTAAGCAAATCCCAATTGAAAGAACATGATAGAGGATGTTCTTACGATCTGATAATTGGAATGGCGATACTTTAAAATGGCTTTTATTCCCATCACTACTATTGCCAAAGTATATAAGGTTCCATATAAAAACCATTGATCAGCATCTTTACCTCTGATAAGGTTGCTGAGCGGATCCATTAAACGAATAAGATTATCCAGAACAGAAGGAAACCAATAAAGAACTACGTAAAACCCGGTAATGATTATTCCGAAAATAAATCCAAAGATTCCTCTTGATGTCAAAGAGTTTTGCCAGACTCTATTATTTTTTACGCCAGCAGGTTCCTTTAAATATTTTTTAATAAAATAAATAAGTGCGCCTCCAACAGACAACCCAATGCTTAACGAAAAAAACAGTATTGGCTTTTCACTACCTACTCCAATGCCAGCTATAATAAACAGTAAAATGCCAATCGAAAAAAGAATTAATCCTATTTTTTGAATAGTATCCGTTTCCGGTGGTAGTGGATTACTAATGCTGATTGATGGGTTATTTTCCATAGAAATTTTATTTAAAAAATGTTGCTAATAAACCCTTCCTTGCTTTTAATTTTAGATTCTTGTTTGATTCCATATTATATTGTGCTATAATTTCAGGTTCATATTTTCTGTAAAATTCAGGGTCGAAATTGGCTTCGGGTAGATGCTCCAGTACATAATCTATTTTTCTGCCTTCCGAAAGCCATCGGTCAAAAACCTCATGACGCATTCTTATTCCAAACACATTTATTCCAATCAGGTTTTTAGATTGAAAATCATAAACCAACCTAAAACATATTTTGCCCGATGAGTGTTCCCAATAAAATGAACTCAAGGGAGTGGTAATAACATTTGGAACATTCCCGTATGTCTGATATTCTATGTCAAAAAACTTTGCGGAATTAAACCAATGTCCGGGTGAGTAGGCTGAACGCTCTCCACAGATAGTTTTTGCAAGTGTTTCTCCATGCATACGCCCTGTGTACCAAACCTGTTCAATTGATTTTCTTCCTGCAGGTGGCACACGAAATTCGGCACAGTCACCAATAGCATAAACATCGGTTACATTCGTTTCAAAAAATTCATTCACCAATATTCCACGTTGGGTTTCAATACCGGAATCTTTTGGAAAATCAATATTGGGACTAACACCAACTGTAAGCCCTACAAATTGACAGGGGATTTCTTCTCCTTTATTGGTAATTACAGAACTTACTCGTCTGGCTGAATCTGCTTTGATTTCTTTTAGCTCAGCCTCAAGGCGGAGGTCAACGTGATGCTCCCCAAGATGACGGTTAATCATCTTTGCTTCTTCAACAGGTAAAATATTATCCCAAAAGTTTTTTTCTCGTACAAGAAATATTACTCCAATTTTTCGCGAACGAAGCATTTCTGACATTTCAATACCAATTAATCCACCACCAATGATTACAGCGCTGGAAACACCTTTGGTGTTTTCTTCCATATTTTCCAAATCCTGTAAGTGGTATAACCCTTGTACACCTTTAAAATCCTGTCCGGGCCAGCCGAATTTGTTAGACTTTGATCCGGTAGCAAGTACAAGTGTATCATAACCGATTGAGGAACCATCAGAAAAAAGAACCAATTTATTTTTAGTATCTACTTGTTTAACAAATTTTTTAATAAGATCTATTTTGTTTTTTTTCCAGAAATAATCTTCGTATGGTTTGGTATGCTCAAACTTCAAGTGTCCCATGTATATATACATCAGCGCTGTACGTGAAAAGAAGTGTTCGGATTCAGATGAAATAACGGTAATGCTGTGCTTGCTCAATTTGCGTACATGCCTTGCACAAGTAATTCCTGAAATTCCGTTGCCAATTATTACAATGTGCTTGCTCATAATTTATTTTTCAAATAGCTATTCATTCAAACTCCAGTCATAATCGAGATAAGAGTTTTCAGCATTAGCATTGATTTTAACTAGAGCATATTTATTGAGATAATCTATCAGCGAACCATTTTTGGTGAAATCTCCCTTAAACCAATCGAAAATTTTGGAGAGCTGAATTTTGTCCGCTGCAATTTTGTTTCGGAAGGTATCCGCCAAAAAAACTTTTGCCTGTTTATCCAATTGCTGTTCGAGCCGTGCTGGATCATAGGCTTCGTTCAGCAATACAGGGCACGATTTTGAAGCACACACAATGGCAAAATGAATGCGGGGGTCGTCAAACTTTTTTCTAAGCTGTCCGTGCTCAATGTTGTTCAAATCCATTTTTTCATTACCGATAGAAATAAACTTTACATCCCACGGAGTATTGACAAACGGAATTTGGATGGAGCTTCCAATATCTTTAATACTTTTTAAGGGATAATATTTCAAAACCAATTGAATTGTAAGCATTATAAGCATTTATCCAATA
>Ga0163153_10000513_pt1 | contig 68887 bp, 61 predicted proteins | sample OliLakLV19MP6IB1_FD_148629 | JGI IMG/M metagenome (GOLD analysis project Ga0163153, IMG submission 148629) | Freshwater microbial mat bacterial communities from Lake Vanda, McMurdo Dry Valleys, Antarctica - Oligotrophic Lake LV.19.MP6.IB-1 | ecosystem: Environmental > Aquatic > Freshwater >... | reverse complement strand
GCTTGTGGCCATCATGATTGGTGTCTTCGGCTATTTGCAGGTGTTGCTGCGCCAGTCCAGGTCACCTGATGGTGCGGCTGCCGAGGCCCGGATCCCCGTGATCAGCCGCGTGATGCTGGTGCTGGGCGTCTCGGTGGTGGTGTTTGCCGTACTCGCATTTCACTAATTTAGGAAATGAGGAAATTAGGAACTGGGGAGGTGTTCCACCCCCCCAGTTCCCCTGTCTCTACCTGCCGCGCGTGATCACAACCTGGAACCAGCCAGAGTTGTCGTTGAACGTCAGGTCGTTGATGCCGAGAAACAGTTGGCCGTTGGCCGGCATGCGCACAGCCTGTGGCGCGGAGCCGATCGAGAACGGCTGGCCATTGCCCACCTTACCGATCAAGCCTCCGACCGGAAGCGACCGCACAGGCAGGCTGCGGAAGACCGCGCTGACATTGCCCGCGGTGTTGCCATCGGCCGTTGCGGTCTCGTTGGGTCCGGTGCCGTACTTGATCTCGCGCGAGACCGAGAAGCGCAGGTACTCACCCGTGCTCACCGTGATCCCGGCGCTGGTCCACGGGTCAGAGGCCATAACGTTCACCGTGCCGTCGCCCTGTTGCGCGCCCTGTGCCGGCGTCGGGTTCATGGAGAGCCCGACGTTGGCCGCCACCAAGTAGATTCGCGCCACCTGATCGGCAGGAATTTCACGTTCCGCCGCACCCGAGTTGAACCTGAGGACCAGGGGCGAGGTGCCACCCACGTCCGTCCAATCGGCCAGCAGAGTGGAACCGTTCTTGAACACCACCAGGTTGATGCCAGGTGTCATTCCGTTGAACCACGCCTGCTGTGGCGTGACGTTGCCTCCGAAGTCCACCATCGCCACTTGATCCTTGGCAATCATGCGTTCGGCACCGCCCACGCGGACTTCGAAGCCACGGGCACCCATGTCCACCAGCGAGGCCTGCATCGTCTCACCCGACCGCAGCGTAATGGTGACCGGCGCCTGCGCTGAAAGGGCCACGCCTACAGCAACCGCCATCACGATTACCCCTGACAGAATTTTTCCCTGACGATTCATAGTTGTCTCCCTCAATACTTAAGTTCTACAGATATCCTACGCAATGCGAGGGGGAGGCCAATGTGCAGAATGTGACGTTTTACCGCTGGAACGACATGCCCAAGGAAAAAGTGACCGATTTTCTTGACCGGCGGTTGATTACCGGCGACAGGATGATGCTGGCGCACGTGTACCTGAAAAAGGGCTGCGTCGTGCCCCGCCACCAGCACGAAAACGAGCAACTGACGTATGTGCTCGAAGGCGCCCTGCATTTCTGGGTGGGTGAGGACGGGTCGCAGGAAATCACCATTCGGGCTGGTGAAGTGCTGCATATCCCATCCAACGTCTGGCACAAGGCCGAAGCCCTTGAAGACACGCTGGACGTGGACGTGTTCAGTCCGCCGCGCGCCGACTGGCTCGCCAAGACCGACGACTACCTGCGCAGATAGCCATGGATCTGGGTCTTCGCGACCGCGTGGCGATTGTGGCGGCCGGCAGCAAAGGCCTGGGTCGCGCCATCGCCACCGTGCTGGCGGCTGAAGGCGCGCGCGTGGTGGTCTGCGCACGCGGGGCCGAGGCGCTCGAGGCCACGTGCCGTGCGATCACCGCCACGGGCGGTCGCACCCACGGCGTGGTGGCCGATGTGACTGCGCCCGGCGACGTGACGCGGGTGGTGGCCGAGGCCGAACGTGCCTTCGGGCCGCCGGATATCCTGGTCTCCAATACCGGCGGGCCAAAATCGGGCCGTTTCGAGACGCTGACGCCGGAAGACTGGGACGCTGCCACGCGTCTGCTGCTGTTGAGCGCGGTCGGTTTCGCACGGGCCGTGCTGCCGGGCATGCGCGCACGCCACTGGGGGCGAATCATCAACGTCACGTCCATCGCCGCCAAACAGCCAGTGGACGGTCTCATGCTGTCCAACAGCCTGCGTGCCGGTGTGGTGGCGTTTGCCCGCACGCTCGCCAATGAAGTGGCCGCCGACGGCATCACGGTCAACAACCTGCTGCCCGGCTACACCCGCACGGACCGCGTGGTGGACCTGTCAGTCCAGATGGCCGCGGCAGGCGGCACCACACCCGAGGAGATCGTCAAACGCTGGGAGGCCGAGATTCCCATGAAGAGACTGGGCGAACCGGCGGAATTCGCCGCGCTGGCGGCATTTCTGGCCTCCGAACAGGCGGCCTATGTCACTGGCCAGTCGATTGCCGTGGACGGCGGTTGGATTCGCGGGCTGTTCTGATACTCTTGGCGGGGACGTAACGAGAACGTGTCGCCTATCGAACTCGCGCTCAGCATCACCCCGCGCGCCCGGCTGGACGTCGTGGACGTGCGGGCCCTGACCACGGAACTCCATGGTGAGGCGCTGTCCGGTTTCCGGCGTCATTTCTACGCGTCGGAGCATTCCACGGCCGGTTTCCTGCCGCAAAGCCTGGCCGCCAGACTGACCGATCAGTTCGGCACCATTGATCCCTATCTGGATGTCTTTCGCACCGTCTTTCCGGAAGGCGCGGGCTATCGGCACGACCAGCTCGAACTGCGCGACGAACTGGCGCCCGAGCAGAAGGCCGTGGAGCCGACCAACGCGGATTCGCATCTGGCGTTCATGGGCGGCGGCCTTCGCGCCTGCGTCACAGACGATGCCCTCAGGCAGGCGCCGGTGTATTTCGTGGACTTTGATGGCGTGTATCGCAACGTGCCGCGCAAACGCGTGGCGCGTGTGGTCGGGTTCAATCGCGAAGAGGAAGTGGCTCGAACGACCATTCGCGTGCCGGTCTCCGGGCATCCCATTGATGCGGTGAATCTGCGTGAATCGCGCCTGGGCCTGTTCGATCAGGTGGCCGAGCTCATCAAGCAGCACGGCGTCACCAAGGGCCGCGTGCGGTTGGAACTGGCCACCGGGGAGCAGTTCGCCAGCCTGACGGTCAACGAGTACGAAACCCTCTTGATGAAGCACGACCTGGCCGAGGTGTTGAAGAACCCACTCCGCTTCGCGGCAGAAAAGGTGCGGCACGCCTGGAACGATCCGCGCGCGGTTCCGGCCAAGGCTCGCGATTATGCGCAGTACGATTTGGTGCGCGCCATGAACAAGCTGCTCGACGCGCTGGGGCTCCACACCTCACGAATCGAGCGCCTGTTGGCGCGCAGCCTCGAGGCCCCGGCCTCACGCTTCCTGCGCATGCGTCGATCGGTGGACCTGATGGTGTCGGACGCGAAGATCGCGGGCCGCGGCGAACTCGTGCAGGGCCTCTATCAGTCCCCGATTCTTGTGCAGTGGCGTCCGGCTCGCAGCGAAGCCCGCCAGGTCGACGTGGCGCTCACGCGCTTCGACTAGAACGCCTCGTCCCACGGGACCGACAGCCGAATCGCACACCGGATGATTCCGGCCATGCTGTACGTCTGGACGAAGTTTCCCCATTGTTCGCCCGTTCGCGGATCGACGTGTTCGGCCAGCAGGCCAAGTGGCGTGCGCAGGGCGAGCACACGCTCGAAGAGCCACCGCGCCTCATCGCGCCTGCCGATCGTCGCCAGCGCATCGATGTACCAGAACGTGCAGGCCAGGAATGCGTTTTCCGGCGCGCCGAAATCGTCGGGCTCGACATAGCGGAAGATGAACGACTCCCGCATCAGATCGCGGCCGACGACATTGACGGTGCTGATGAATCTGGGGTCGTCGGCCCGCAGGAATCCGACGTCGTTCAGTCGAAGCATGCTGGCGTCAAGCGCCTGTCCGCCCATGGTGGACACGAAACTCCCGATCGACGGATTCCAGGCGTGCTCGCAGATGAACTGATGAATCCGAGCGGCTTCCTTCCGCCAGAACGCCGCGCGCTCGTGCAGGCCAAGTCGATTGGCGATTCGCGACAGGCGATCGCAGCCCGCCCAGCACATCAGGCTTGAGAACGTATGCACCTCGGACCGGCCGCGCAGCTCCCAGAGCCCGGCGTCGGGCTGATCGAACACCGCTGTCGCGCGCTCGCCCAGCTGCTCGAGGCGCCTGAACAACGTCTCATCGCCTCCACGCACCAGGCGACGATCGAAGAAGAGGTGGGTCGCGGTCAGGATGGCCGAGCCGTACACGTCATGCTGCGTCTGCTGGTAGGCCTGGTTCCCGACGCGGACCGGGCCCATGCCCCGATAGCCCGGCAGCGAATCAATCTCACGTTCGCCCAGCTCGGCGCGCCCGTTGATGCGATAGACCGGTTGCAGCGCCGCGCCCTCGCTGGCCGCCACGACATTGAGGATGTAGCCCAGATACCGCTCCATCGTGCGCGTGGCGCCAAGACGGTTCAATGCGTCCACCACAAAGTACCCGTCCCGCAGCCAGCAGTACCGATAGTCCCAGTTGCGTTGGCTTCCGGAGGCTTCGGGAATCGACGTCGTCATCGCCGCCACGATTGCGCCTGTGTCCTCACACGCGTTCAACTTGAGCGTAATCGCAGCCCGAATGACGGCGTCCTGCCACTCGAATGGGATGCTCAGGTATCGCACCCACTCGCGCCAGTACGCGACGGTCTCCTCGCAGAAGTGGCGACCGAGTTCGCCAACATTGGCCGGCACGGTTTCATCGGGCCCCAGCATCAGCGTGACGGCGTCACTGAGATAAAAGACGCTCTCGTCGAGAATGGCGCTGATGGAGGCGTCGGTCGTGAGTCTCAGCGTCAAGTCCCCGCACTCATAGCGGATGTGGTTGCTGCCGGACGTGGCCGAGGCGGCCCGCGATCCGTACTGTTCCGACGGCCGAAGCCTGATGCGGATTCGAGGGCTGCCTGACGTACGTCGAATCTGACGTACCAGCATCATGGGGCTGAACACGCGCCCATGTTGATGAAAACGCGGCATGACGTCGGTGATCTCCACTGACCCTCCGTCGCGGTCGAACAGGCGCGTCACCAGAACCGGCGTGTTGATCAGATACTCCTGTTCGGATCGGACAACGTCCGAGACCTCGATCGCAAAGTGACCTGCGGACCCGGTGACATCCGACGGGGTCTGCAGGAGGGTGCAGAACACCGGGTCGCCGTCGAAACCAGGCACGCAGGACCACACGATGTCGCCGCTGGCGTCGATCAAGGCACTCGTCGTGCCATTGCCAATAAGCGCAAGGTTGAGAGATGTCATCGCGTCATCTCCGGTGTCTGATGAGTGTGCGTTGCGGCACCGGAGTGCCCGACGTGAGCCAGGCGAGGACGGATGGCACATCGTGCAGGCGCCACCCCGCCTTGGTGCGCCCCGTGCCGACCTTGATCGCGTAGCCCCCGAGTTGGTTCACCATCGCGAATCCGTATTCGTCAGTGACATCGTCGCCGATGAACAGCGGCGCTTTGCCACGAAAGGGCGCCTCAAGCATGAACGACGCGATCGCGGCGCCTTTGTCCCTGCCTGCGGGCGCGAGTTCCACCACCCGCTTTCCTTTCTGCAGGCAGTATTGGTCACCCAGGGCCGCCCGCAGCGTCCGCATCACACGATGGGCATAACTCGCCAATTGGGGTACGCGGCGGTAGTGCAGGGCGATCGACAGCCCCTTATCTTCGACCAGCAGGCCTGGGTGCCGATTGACGATGCCCACAAGGACGTGTCGGGCGCCGTCGAGTGCCCTCACGGGCCCGACGTGTCGCGTCACCTGCCCACAGGCCGTGCGGCGTTCGAGGCCGTGTTGTCCCGCAGCCGGCAGCTGTCGAACGGGAAACAGCCGGTCGATACTCTCGAGGGACCGGCCGGTGATCAGCGCCAGGGCGCCGCCCGACGATTGATACAGCGCCTCCACCAGGCCTGGCAATGTGCGATCCAGCCTGACGCGCGCGGGTGCATCGGCGAAATCCACGAGCGTGCCGTCGATGTCCAGAAAATACGCGCATCCGGTCACCTGCGGCCGCATCAGGCGCCCTCGAATGGCGGTTGCGACCCGCGCGGGAACGCGTTCGTGGCCATGCGATCCAGGAGGCGACTGCGTCGACGCATGCCAGCCGCATCAATCAGCATGCGTCCAGCCCAACGAAACACGTTGAACTCTCCGATGAGGCCTCGCATGAGTCGCATGCGTGCGCGCTGTTCGCGCTCGGGCATATTGAGGGCGGCCTGCAACGCCGCCGCGCACTCGTCGGCGTCGTAGGGGTTGACGATGATCGCTTCGGCAAGCTCGCGCGCCGCGCCCGTGAACTGGCTCAGCACCAGTACGCCTCGCTCATCATCGCGGGCCGCCACGAACTCCTTGGCTACCAGATTCATTCCGTCATGGAGGCTGCTGACAAAACAGACGTCAGCGGCGCGGTAGTACTCGTACACGCCAGCGGCCTCGTGATGTTCGCTCAGCAGGATGATGGGTGGGTGCGGGGCCAGCGCGAACCGCCGGTTGATGCGATCGACCAGCGCGCGGACGCGCAGCTGATAGTTGTCGTACTCCTCGATACTGGCGCGGGTCGGTGCCGCAATCTGCACGAACGTGAACCGGCCCACCCACTCCGGATGCAGGTCGAGCAGCCGCTCGACCGCCCTCAACCGCTCTTCGATGCCCTTGGTGTAGTCAAAGCGATCAACGCCAAGACCGACCGCGTGATCGACCGGCAGCCCGTGACGGTTCCGCACGGTCGCACGGCACAGTTCGACCGACCTGCTGACCAGGCTCGTCGAGGGTGGCCATTCGATGGAAATGGGGTAGCGCTTGACCGAGGTCAGCTCGCGGCGATACGACACCGTGAACGTTTCGCGATCCACGCGCGCCTCGAGTTGCCGATCGACCGTGTCCACAAAGTTATTGCAGTGGAACTGTGTATGAAACCCCAGGATGCTGCTGCCGAGCAGGCCGTCCAGCAGCTGTTCCCGCCACGGGCAAATGGCGAACGCCTCGGGGTTCGGCCACGGAATGTGCCAGAAGGTGATGATCGTGGCGTTGGGCAGCGCTTCGCGAATCATGCGCGGCACCAGCGCGAAGTGATAATCCTGTACCAGCACGATCGGGTCGCTCGAGACAGATTCCTCGACGACCGCCTGGGCAAACTTCTGATTCACGTGGACGTACTGCTCCCAGTCGGTCGTGCGAAACGTCGGGCGCACGTGTGCGATGTGGCATAGCGGCCAGAGTCCTTCGTTGGAGAAGCCGTAGTAGTAACCCACCTCCTCCTCTTCGGTGAGCCACACCCGGCGAAGCTGATACGTGGGGTCGTCGGGAGGCACCGCGATGCGTTGGTGTCGATCGACCACCTCTCGATCAGCCGACCCGCTCCCGTGGGCAATCCAGGTGCCCGAACAGGTGCGCATGATCGGCTCGAGCGCGGTCACGAGGCCGCTCGCCGGCCGGCGCACCTCAATGCCATCCTCCCGACGGATGTGAATGTACGGCTCGCGGTTCGAGAGGACGATGACCTGCTGGCCCCGCAGTTCCTGATTGAGGACGGTCCGGAGGGCGTCGGGCGACCAGGCGAACCGATCTTCGTCCGTGGGCCGGCGCTCCGACTCGATGTCGCGAATCAGTTCGCGCAGGTCCCGCGCGAGCGGCCTGAACTCCGGCACGTCGGGCCGGTTGGCCGGGCGCAGCAGGCCTTCGCCACGAAGGAGCGCGCGCATGCCCTGCACCCAGCCCCGCCAGCTCAGCTGGGCAATGACCACGGTCAGCAGCGAGACGGTGACGCCAAGGCCGACGAACAGGTAGAAGAGGTACAGCCGCGTCTCCTGGCTGCGGCGCGCCACGAAGCTCATGTCGTGGACGAGGATCAGGCTGCCGTCAGGCGCCTCGGGCGACCCGAGTGGATGAACCGAGAGCAGGAGGGGGCCCTGCGGACTTGTGACGATGTGTCCGTTGGTGCCAGAAAACGAGACCAGGTCCGCGCAGCGGCCAGGCGAGGGCAGTGTGCCCGCGGCGATTGGGGCGGCCTCGGCAGACGGACAGTACGCCACGCCGTACACCCGCTCGTCCTGGGCCACGCGCGTCAGAACCTGCCGAACACCGGCCTCGTCGCCAAAACGGTACAGGTTCTGCACCGGGTCCTGCACGGTATTGGCGATCAGGCGGGCGCGGATCTCGATGTCCCTCACGAACCACCGCACCGTGAGACTGTCCACGAGGGGCATCACGGCGTACGCAAAGGCCGCCAGGACGATGAGGAGCGGGATGATGAATCTCAGTGAGAGGCGCATGTAATGTGACCCGCGCCGATCCTGCGACCGACCCATCCGACCCTACCACACTCGGGGCCTGTCCCTCTGTCGCGCACCGGGCGCCTGTGGAAGATCGCTAGTCGGTTTTTGCTTCGGCGGCGTAGCAGCCCAGCAGGAAGTCTTGCGCGCTGAGCGCGTCACCACCAGCCGAATCGCTGTCGCGCTCGTACATGCCGGTCGCTGTCAGCACTCGGCCGCGATGGTTGTCGCCGAGGTAGGCTGTGAGGACGACCGCCCGCAGGTGCTCCGCAAGTTTCGGGTCGAGCACCGGGCAGAGCACTTCAACACGGCGATCGAGGTTGCGCTCCATGACATCGGCGCTGCCGATGTACACCTTCGGGTCCCCCGCGTTGGCGAACCAGAAGATCCGCGAGTGTTCAAGGAAGCGCCCGATGATCGACCGCACCCGGATGTGGTCGCTGACGCCTGGCACACCCGGACGCAGCACGCACACCCCCCGCACCAGCAGATCCACCTGGACGCCCGCCTGCGACGCCCGATACAGATGCCGCACCATCTCGGGGTCGGTGATGGCATTGATCTTCATGATGATGCCGCTGGGCTGGCCCGCTTCGGCCGCCGCGATTTCGCGATCAATGAGTTGCGCCAGGCCTGACCGCAGGCTCAGGGGCGCCACGAGCAGCGCGCGATACTGCACCTGGTTCGAATAACCGGTCAGGTAATTGAACAGGTCAGACGCGTCTTCGACGATGGCGTCGCGTGATGTGAATAGTCCGAGATCGGTGTAGGTCCTGGACGTGATGACGTTGTAGTTGCCGGTGCCCAGATGCGCGTATCGGCGAATGCCATCCGCTTCCTTGCGCACCACCAGACACAGTTTGCAGTGCGTCTTCAGGTTGAGCAACCCGTAGACCACGTGCACGCCGGCGGCCTCCAGCCGCTGCGCCCAGAGGATGTTGTTGCGTTCGTCGAATCGCGCCTTGAGTTCCACGAGCACGGCCACCTGCTTGCCGCCGTCGGCGGCGCGGACGAGCAAGTCCACCAGCGGAGAGTTGGGGCCGATGCGGTACAGGGTCATCTTGATGCCCAGCACCTGCGGGTCGGCGACGGCCGCACTCAGGAAGGCTTCGACCGCGCCAAACGACTGGAACGGGTGGTGCACCAGGCGATCGCGCTGGCGCAGTTCCGTGAAGATGGCCTCGCCTTCGTGGTCCTCCCAGACAGTTGCCGGAAGGAAGGGCGGGTACTTCAACTCCGCCCGATGGAGCTGGGTCAGTTGCATCCAGTCGCCAAAGCCGAGGCGTTCTTTCGTCCGGAAGACGTTCTCTTCCTCGATCTCGAAGTTTTCGATCAGGGTGTCGAGCACGCGGCGTGGGACGCCGGCCTCAACCTTCAGCATTGAGAGCGCCCCGTGCCTCCGTTCGCGCAGGCTCTTGTCGATCGACTCCAGGAGGTCGTCGGCTTCATCCTCCTGGATGACGAGGTCGGCGTCGCGAACCACTCGAAACAGGTATGCACCCTTCACGGTCGTGCCGGGGAACAAACGCGCCAGGTTGGCCCGGATGATGTCTTCGAGAAACACCAACGTCTGATGGCCGCGCGTGGCGAGCCGATCAGGGAGGAGCACGAACCGCGGAAGGACGTCCGGAATCTTGACGCGCGCAAACTTCGTGCGCCCGGCATGTTTGACGACCACGGCCAGGTTCAGACTGAGGTTCGAAATGTACGGGAACGGGTGGCCCGGGTCGAACGCCAGGGGCGTCAACACGGGCCAGATCTCGCGGGAAAAATAGGTCTCGAGGTGTTGCGCGATGGCCGGCGAGTAGTCGGCTGGATCGAGAAAGTGGATGTGTGCGTCGGCCAACTGCGGCCGTAACTCGCGCGTCCAGCATCTGGCCTGCAGCGCCAGCATTTCGGACGCCTGGCGCCGCACCTGCACGAGCTGCTCTTCGGTGGACATGCCGTCGGGCGACACATCTTCGGTGCCCGTCCGCTGCTTGCGCAGCAGCGACGCCACACGAATCATGAAGAACTCGTTCAGGTTCGCCGCCACAATTGCGAGAAACTTGACACGCTCAAGCAACGGGTGAGACGGGTCTTCGGCCTGCGCGAGCACTCGCCGGTTGAACTCAAGCCAGCTCAGTTCCCGGTTCAGATAAAACGCCGGGTCGGTGAGCGGCCGTTCCGGTGTCTGGGCCGGAACGCCGGCAGTGGGGGCGGTGGCCTCGGGCGGGCGGCTCATATCTCCTCCATTATAGGAGGCCCGTGTAACAGGTGTGCCGGTCACCATCGCCGCCCAGGCTGAAAAAGCAGGATCAGCGCACAGGTCGTCGCCAACGCAAGGTCTAGTGTGCTGCGGATGACGCTTTAGGACGTCTTCCGGGCGGGGCATCCCGGGGGCCGGCGTTACGCCTCCCTCAGCACACTAGCTCTAGTCTGACGGCGTCCTGACGTCTCAGGAATCTTCTCCGCCGCCGATGACCGACCCCGGGCCTCCTGTCGCATTGGCCGCTCGCGAAATCATTCACTGAACATCAGGGTTGGCATTGATCGGAAGAATGTCAACCCCCGTATGGGAGGATGTCGAAGCCATCGAACATCCTCGATGTAAAGAAGATGCCTTCTCCGCTGTGACGCGCCGGATCGGTGGTCAGCTTGCCCTTTGAGAGTTCAAAGATCGCGTGACGTTCACCCAGGAGGTTCATGGCCTGCTGGATCCTTCTGAAGATTCCAACACCGTCGTCCATGATGATCATTTCGGTGGTCACGGCCGACATCACGATGTGAACAGACACGCTCGACCCCGATGAGTGGTCCTTGCCGCTATTGAACATCTCGGTGACGCCATGCGCCCAGATGTCCAGGACGGTATCAGGGAGGTCGTTAAGGATCTTATTGTCAATACATATCGGCCAGGCCGGCGTGCACTGCCAGGTGATCTGCTCCAACGTTGGATCAGGATGGCGTCATGTTCGGGCAAGACCCACGCGACTCGTGCCTGCGCTGTAGTGCTATCACGCCTGCATGCCGACGCAATTGACCATCAGAGGCGTGACCGACGACCTGAATCGGCGACTGACCCGACTGGGCAAATCAACGGGGCAGAGCGTCAATACCGTGGCCCTCCGCATCCTGGAGGACGCGGTGGGGATTGACGCCAGGCGACAACGGCTCGAACGCTACATGACGTGGTCCAAGGCCGACCTGGCGGAGTGTGATGCCGCACTCAAGGGCCAGCGCGAGATCGACCATGACCTCTGGAGCCAAGAGCGAACGTGTGCCCCGCCTCGTCCTCGACATGTCCGCGTACTCGCGCTTTCGCGCCGGTGACACGCGCGTACGCGACCTCATCGCGGAGGCGGAGTCTGTGCTGGTTCCCACGCCAGTGCTGGGAGCACTGCACGGCGCGTTCGAGCTCGGCTCGCGCACGAGGGAAAATCGTGTCGCGCTCAGTGAGTTTCTGGCTGAACTGACCGTGCAGGTCATTGCCGTCGATGACTCGGTGGCGCGACACTACGGTCGGGTGTACGCAGGTCTTCGGCGCGCAGGCACCCAGATTCCGGCAAACGATATGTGGATTGCGGCGTGCGCCCTGGACCAGGGCGGTTGTCTCTTGACGTTTGATCATGACTTTGATCGGGTGGCCCGCCTCGATCGACTCGTGCTCGACGGGATCGAACTGGGCACCGGCGACTGAGCCTCATTGAGGGCGTTGACGCCGGGATTTTTGCAGACAGCCTTGTCAGGCGCCTAATGCGGAATAACGCCTAGGACGCCAGTGTTGGCGTCGCGGGGGACCCAGGAATGTGGGGCGTATCCGCCATTCAACGCCACGGCACCCATCGCGTAGGTCGTCTCTTCGGACCTGTGATGGTGCTGTGGTTCGGGGTGCTCGCGCTGCTCGGCATCGTCTGGACCATTCGCCAGCCCATCGTCCTGACCGCGTTCGATCCGAGACATGCCGTGGCGTGTTTTGCCGAGCACGGATTGCATGGGGTCGCGGTGCTGGGCGCTGTATTCCTGGTGGTGACGGGCGGTGAGGCGCTCTACGCGGCCATGGGGCACTTCGGCAAACGGCCGATCCGTCTGGCCTGGTTCGTGCTGGTGCTACCGTCCCTGCTGCTGAACTACTTCGGGCAGGGCGCGCTGCTGCTCACCGATCCTACGGCGGCGCCTCAGCCGTTTTTTCTCCTGGCGCCGTCGTGGGCCCTGTTCCCCCTGGTGGCGCTGGCCACCGCCGCCGCGATCATTGCGTCGCAGGCGCTGATCTCAGGCGCCTTCTCGTTGACGCGCCAGGCCGTGCAGCTCGGCTATTGTCCGCGGCTGCAGATCAACCACACGTCCTCGCGAGAGATGGGACAGGTGTACGTGCCCGACGGGAACTGGGCGCTCATGGTGTGCACGATCGCCATCGTGGTCGGCTTCGGTTCGTCGACTGCGCTGGCGGCCGCGTACGGTATTGCTGTGACATTGACGATGATCATCACCGCGGTTCTGCTCCGCGTGGTGATGCTCCAGCGCTGGCGATGGCCGAAGGCCGTTGCGTACGGCGTGACCGGCACCTTCCTCGTGATCGACCTGTCATTTTTCGGCGCCAACGTCCTCAAGATTCTGCACGGCGGCTGGCTCCCCCTGGTTATCGGAGCCGTGCTCTTCACGCTGATGACGACGTGGAAGACCGGCCGGCAGGTGGTGGCCGAGCGACTCGCGACCCGGGCCATCCCGATCGAGGACTTCATGATCGCCATCGGCCGGGTACCGCCGGCCCGCGTCCCAGGTACGGCGGTCTTCATGACGGCGCAGCCCACAGGCGCGCCGCCGGCGCTGGCGCGCAACCTCCAATACAGGTGCTGCACGACCACGTGGTGACCCTGACAGTTCGAACCGAGCCCGTGCCGCATGTGGCTGGCGGGGGGCGAGTGACCGTCCGCTACCTTGGCGCCGGGATCGCCGACGTCTGCCTCCGGTACGGGTTCATGGAAGACCCGGACGTGCCGGAAGGCCTTCGCCAGGCCGCGCAGAAGGGACTCGTCATTGATGACGACCTGACGTACTTCCTGGGTCGCGAGACCCTGCTCGTCACCCGCAGGCCCGGCATGGCGCTCTAGCGTGAGTGGCGTTCTTCCGCCTGCCGCCTGAGCGGGTTGTGGAACTCGGGATTCAGGTGGAGTTGTAGGCGGGGCTTGACCGCCGCGGCCAGACGCGGGCAGGATCAGGCCTGAGGAAGGGACCCGGATATGGCCCATACCAGCAAGATCGGTCGCAACGACGTGTGTTCGTGCGGCAGCGGAAAGAAGTTCAAGAAGTGCTGTGGCCTGACCGAGCCGCGCAGTCGCACCAACACGATAATGTTCGTGCTGATCGGGACGCTCGTGATCGCCGGACTGGCGGCCGCCGCCACCTCATTCTCGACCGACATCAACCACACGGCCAAATCCTCCGGTGTCTGGTCGCCCGAGCACGGCCACTATCACTGACCTGACGGGCCCGGCGTGAACAGTCGCGACAGCAACCAGTCGCGTACCGCCGCATCCAGTGCCCGCGTATTCCGCTTCTCGCCTTCCTTGACCGACGTCGTCTGGGTATTAAACGCGATCAGGGAAGACGTGCCGGTCGCCGGATGCAGGTAGAAGTGCGAGATAAAGCCATTCTGGCCACCGCTGTGCGCGATGTAGTCCTGCCCGCCGTGACGCTCAAGAAAAAACGTCAGTCCCATGGAGACGCCATTCGATACCGGCACCACCGGCTTCCACATCTCCTCCAGCGACGCCCGTTTCAGGATCATGTCGTACCGCTTCGCCGCCGCCGCGTCTCGGCTGCCGGTCAGAAACGCGAGGTACTTCGCCATGTCATCGATGGGCGCATTCAGCCCGCCGTTCGAGACCGTGATGCCACTGTCGAAGTCAAACGGCGCTTCAGTCAATCCGGCATCGGTGACGAAATAGCTGTGTGAGCGGTCGGCGCGCAGGAAAGAGGGTGCCCGATCAAAGAACGTCCGCGTCATCCCGAGCGGCCGCAGGATTTCCTTGTCGATGTACGTCTCGAACGGCTCCTCCGTGATGTCCTCAATCGCCCGGCCCAGGAAGATCAGGCCCGGGTTTGAGTACTGATATTTCGAGCCCGGAGCGAACTCCACCCGCGTGTACGGCATCATGCCCACCAGCTGCGCCCAGCCCGGCGGTTCGAATGGCTGCCAGGCGTCACCGGTGCCCCAGGGCCACGTGCCACTTCGGAAACCCGCTGAATGCGACAGCAGGTTCCGGATCGTGATCTGCTCAACCGGGCCAAATGCATTCGAAATCGTCCGCAATTCCGGCACGTACTTCACGATAGGGTCGTCGAGTCTCAACCGGCCTTCATCACGTAATCGCATGATCGCGATCCCCGTGAACGTCTTGGTGATCGACGCCCAATGAAAAATCGTGTCCGCATCGACGGGCAGTGAACCTGCACGGTCGCGCAGGCCTTCATGGGCGCGTTCCACGATCACGCCCTGCCCGAGCAGGGCGGCGCTGCTGCCGACGATGGCGTGTTGGGCCAGCGCCTGGCGATAATACGTGCGGAACTCGGACCAGCTCCCGCGGGGCTGGCCGGTTGCGGCCACCGCTCCACCGCCGAGAAGGACGCACCACAACAGGATTGCACGGGCCATATGGCCGCCGAGCATATCCCAGGCCCCACAGGCGCGGCTAACTAAAGCCACGCCCTACCGTCGCCGGACGGGAGGCACTACACGCACTCGACAAACGTTTGAGCTTCCGGGGTTGACGCCCGGTCTCGGAAGGTGTATTTAACTATGTAGTTCAGTAACCGATAGGTTGAATACAGGATGACCTCCGATTCCCTCAGCACCACGTTTGCCGCACTGGCCGATCCCACCCGCCGCGCCATCCTCGCGAAGCTGGTGACGGGTGAATGTTCAGTCACCGAACTGGCCGAGCCGTTCGAGATGAGCATGCCTGCGGTCTCGAAGCACCTGCGTGTACTTGAACGCGCGGGACTCATCACCCGAAGGCACGATGCGCAGTGGCGGCGCTGCCGCATTGACGCGGCGCCCCTCAGGAATGTTGCCGCCTGGGCCGAACGCTACCGCCACATCTGGGAGGGCCGGATGGACCGGCTCGACGGTTACCTGCGCACCATGAAACCCAAGGAGACGACACATGCTCGCAAGCCGCGCCGCAAATAGCGACACCTTCACCGTCACGCCCACATCGGACCGCGACATCCACTTCTCGCGCCTCTTTGACGCGCCAGCCCAGCTCGTGTTTGAGGCGATGACTCGCCCCGAGCACGTACGCCGCTGGTGGGGCTGCCTCGGCGAGGGCTACTCGGTCCCTGTCTGCGACATCGACCTCCGCGTGGGCGGCGCCTAGCGGTTTGTCAACAAACATCCCCATGGCGAAGCGGCGTTTCACGGCACGTACCTGGAAATCGTGCCGCCGATCCGCCTGGCGTTCACCGAAATCTTCGAGGAGTGTCCCGACAGTGTGCCGGTGGTGACGACGGAGTTGGTGGCCGAGGGCGGGAAGACCCGCATGTCGGCCACCGCACGTTATGAATCGCAGGCCGTCCGCGACATGGTGCTCAAGACAGGCATGGAGAAGGGCGCCGCCGTCAGCTACGACCGCCTCGAAGACCTGGTGGCCACGCTCCGGGCGTAGGGGAGTACGACGATCCGCGAAGGCCGGGTGCGCGCGCTTCACGTCACGCGAAATCTCGCGAATGACTGCGCCGCTGTGCAGGCTATTCGTCTTCGTCTTTATCGCCCGATCCGATCTGCGGGATGGCCGATCCGGGTCCCGAGGCGAGCAATCCGGTCTGCGTGTACACGCGGAGCTTGTCGCGTGTATCCGCAATATCCAGATTCCTCATCGTCAACTGTCCGATCCGATCCTGCGGCGTGAACTCGCCCTGACCGCTCTCCATGGTCAACCTCTCGGGCTTGTAGGTGAGGTTCGGGCTGTCGGTATTGAGCAGCGAGTAGTCGTTGCCGCGCCGCAGTTCGACGGTGACCTCGCCGGTGATGGCCTTGGCCACCCAGCGTTGGGCCGTTTCGCGCAGCATCAGCGACTGCGGATCAAACCACCGGCCCTGGTAGAGGAGCCTGCCGAGGCGGCGGCCGTTGTCGCGATACTGCTCAATCGTGTCTTCATTGTGAATGCCGGTCAGCAGTCGTTCGTAGCCGATGAAGAGCAGCGCCATGCCGGGCGCTTCGTAGATACCGCGACTCTTGGCCTCGATGATGCGGTTCTCGATCTGGTCGCTCATGCCGAGGCCGTGCCGGCCGCCAATGGCATTGGCGTCGAGCATGAGCTGTACCGGGTCGCCGTAGGTGATCCCGTTGAGGGCCACTGGCTGTCCCTCGTCGAACCGGATCGTCACCTGCTCCGGCTTGACCGCGACGTGTTCCTTCCACGAGGCCACGCCCATGATGGGCTCGACGATCATGATGCCGGAGTCGAGGCGTTCCAGGTCCTTCGCTTCATGGGTGGCGCCCAGCAGGTTGGAGTCGGTCGAGTACGCCTTTTCGGTGCTCATGCGATACGCGAAGCCGGCCCGCTGCATGTATTCCGACATTTCCTTGCGGCCACCCAGCTCGTCAATGAAGGTTTGATCGAGCCACGGCTTGTAGATGCGCAGGCCCGGATTCGCGAGGAGTCCGTAACGATAGAACCGCTCGATGTCGTTCCCCTTGTAGGTGCTCCCATCACCCCAGATGTTGACGTCGTCTTCCTGCATCGCCGCCACCAGCAGCGTGCCGGTCACTGCACGCCCGAGCGGTGTGGTGTTGAAGTACGGCACACCCGCCGTGGTGACATGGAACGCGCCGCACTGCAGGGCGGCAATGCCCTCGGACACGAGTTGGCGGCGGCAGTCCACCAGACGCGCCTTCTCGGCGCCATACTCAAGTGCCTTGCGAGGAATTTCGTCGTAGTCTGTCTCATCGGGCTGCCCGAGGTTAGCGGTGTACGCGTACGGCACGGCCCCTTTCGCACGCATCCAATGCAGCGCCGCGCTGGTATCGAGACCGCCCGAGAATGCGATGCCGACGTTCTCACCGATGGGAAGGGACTGAAGAATGGTGTGCCTGATCATGATTGCAACCCGACGATCATAACGGAACGGAGACCGATTTACTCTCCGATTGAAATGGTCGTGGTTGGAGGTTTCCAGCGTTTGCACTACGCTCGACCAGCGCTTTTCCTTGGAGGTCGGCTTCATGCCAGACGAGCCCCAGTTCGAACATCCGCGCGGCACCATGGCCATCGTGATCATCTTCGGCGCCCTCTTCGGGCTCGGATGGCTGGCGATGTACATCTTCCGGTTCCTGGCGTTGGGAGCGCCGCAACACTGATCATGAGCGTCAACGCCTACGAACGAGTCTGGATGTGGGGTGCGGGCGGGCTGATCGTCCTGTTCCTGGCGGCGATTGGCATCACTGCTGTTACACAAGCGGTGCAGCCGCCGAGCCACATCGAAACCATCAACCCGGCCACGCTGGCCGATCATCCGGAGTTTGGCGACCCACAGGTGAAGACCACCGCCGATGGGAAGGTGGTGGTGTCGATGGTGGCTGAGATGTTCCAGTTCCGGCCCGACCCCATCGAGGTGCCCGTGAACACACCCATCACCTTCCGAATCACCAGCGCCGATGTCGTGCACGGCATGATGATCGTCGGCACCAACGCCAACGCGATGGCGGTGCCAGGCTATGTCAGCCAGTTCACGATCACGTTTCCCAAGGCGGGCGACTACGACATCGCGTGCCATGAGTTCTGCGGACTGATGCACCACGCGATGGTGGGCAAGATCACGGTGAAGGGAGGCCGCCCATGACCGCGCCATCCGGATTCGCGCGCACCGCGCCGGCGCGCCTGGCCGCGGCCCATCTGCTGGTGGCCGTGGCGGCGTTTGGTGTGGCCGCCATCATGGGACTGCTGCAGGGACTCTCGATCGCCGACGTCGAGTTCCCCATGCGCAGTGAGTCGCTGTACTACATGTTCGTGACCGCGCACGGCGTCCTGATGGCGCTCGTCTTCACAACCTTCTTCATCATGGGGCTGGGATACGCGCTCTGCTACGCGCAGTTTGGCCGCATCGTCGGCATGAAGTCGGCCTGGTTCGCCTTCTGGCTGGCGCTCGCGGGGACCGTAGCTGCGGCGTTCACCATCCTGAACGGCCAGAGCACGGTGCTCTACACGTTTTATCCGCCCATGCAGGCGCACCCTGTGTTCTACATCGGCGCCACACTGCTGGTGATTGGATCGTGGATCTGGGGTGGAGTGACGATCGCGAGTTACCGCTCGTGGAAACGCGATCACCCGGCAACGCCTGCGCCCATGGCGATGCACGGCATGCTCGCCACGATTGTGGTCTGGTACCTCGCGACGTCTGGCCTCGCGTGGGAAGTGCTGTTCATGCTGATCCCGTGGTCGCTCGGCTGGGTGGCCACCATCGATCCCGTGATCGCGCGCACGTTGTTCTGGTGGTTCGGACATCCGCTCGTGTACTTCTGGCTCATGCCGGCGTACGTCCTCTGGTATACGGTCATGCCCCGCATTGCCGGAGGCCGCCTCTTCAGCGATCGACTTGCGCGGATGGTGTTCATCCTGTTCGTGATCCTCTCCACGCCGGTCGGGTTCCACCATCAGTTCGCCGACCCCGGGATCAGCGCGAACTGGAAGTTCGTGCACACGATCACCACGTTCGCCATCCTGTTTCCGAGTTTCGTGACCGCATTCACGGTGATCGCATCGCTTGAGGTGGCGGGCCGCATGAAAGGGGCGAAGGGGTTGTTCGACTGGATCGGCAGGTTGCCCTGGTCGGACCCGTTTTTCGCCGCCATGGCGCTCGCCCTGCTCTCGTTTGCGTTCGGCGGATTCGGCGGCGCCATCAATGCCGCGTACGGCATGAACGCGATGGTGCACAACACCGCGTGGATCATGGGCCACTTCCACGTCACACTCGGCACCACCTCCGCGCTCACCTTCATGGGTGCCACGTACTGGCTCATGCCGCGCCTGCTTGGGCGCGAACTCAAACTGACCGCGCTCGCGCGCATCCAGCCGTGGCTCTGGTTCATCGGAATGGGGATCTTCAGCACCAGCTTCCACATCGCCGGCCTGCGCGGCCTGCCGCGCCGGGTCTACAGCGCGTCGCTTGCCGGTGATCAGGGCGCCGCGTGGTCGGGGTTGGCGACGATGGGCGCCATCGGAGGCGTGGTGCTGTTCCTGAGCGCCATGGCGTTTGTCTCGGTGGTCATCGCCACGTGGACGGCCGGTCGAAAAATAGAGGGACCGGCATTTGAATTCGCCGTGCCGCTCGAACCCGTAACGTCTCTCGGGGTGTGGGACAGGCTCGGCATGTGGACGATCGTCGGCATCGTCTTCGTGATCCTCGCCTATGCGTATCCGTTGGCGACCCTGATCATGACGCCTCGCTTCGGCTCGCCGCCATTTCAACCCTTCTAGAAAATGGGCCAATGGGGCCAGGGCCATTGGCCCATGCAGGCCCACCACAACGAGCGCGAGTTGGCGAATTTCATCCGTCACGGAGCTGAACGGCGGCCGGATCAGGCGTTTGGCGAGTACTACAGCGGCAAGACGGCGTCGTGCGACCTTGACTGGTTCTTCGACTGCCTGGACCGCGTGAAGCCGTGCCCGCATGAGGACTGCAGGAAACGCATTGTCCTCGCCGCGCTGCTGGTGCATCTCAACGACGACCATCGGTGGTCGCGCGAGCAGATCGCCGTGTGGCTTGAGACGACGAACGGTATCGCAAAGCCGGTTGCGTAGCAGTTCCGTGTCGTTTTTCCGGTGGCGGTGCCCGCCGGTGCGGACCGACAATGTCGGACATGGACGCGACCGAGTTTCCCCTTCTTGATCTTCCGTTGCCGTCGCGCCGCGAGATGGAGCGAGCCTTTCTCCACGGCGACGCCTCCTACGACGGCGTGTTCTACACAGGAGTTCGGACCACCGGTATTTTCTGCCGCCCGTCCTGCTCCGCACGAAAACCGAGAATCGAGAACATCGAATTCTTTGGCACGGTGAAAGAAGTGCTGTTTGCCGGCTACCGCGCCTGCCTGAAGTGCAAGCCGCTCGAGGGCGGCGACGACCATCCCTCGTGGCTGGCCGCACTGATGGCCCGTATCGAGTCCGATCCGGGCGAGCGAATTCGTGAGGCGGATCTGAGGGCGATGGGCCTGGACGCGGCTCGAGTCCGCCGCTACTTCGCCACCCGCTACGGCCTAACGTTCCAGGCCTACTGCCGGGCCCGGCGACTGGCGCAAGCGCTCGACTCGATCAAACACGGCGGCACGGTGGACGACGCGGTGTTTGACGCGGGATATGAATCACACTCGGGATTCCGAGACGCGTTCGCGAAGGCCTTCGGCGCGACACCCGGCGACGCCTCGCGCTCGGGTATCGTGCATCTGGGCTGGATCGAGACGCCGCTCGGTCCCATGATCGCTGGCGCTTCCGACGCTGGGGTGGTCCTGTTGGAGTTCACAGATCGCCGCATGCTCGAGGGTCAATTGGCCACCGTCCGACGCCGGTTTGGAGCGGGGTTGGTGCCTTCTGAGCACGCCCACCTGACCCTGCTCAGGAGTGAACTGGCCGCGTACTTCGCCGGGACTCTTGCGACGTTCACGGTTGCCGTCGTGGCGCCGGGGACGCCGTTCGAGGAGCGCGTGTGGGCGGAGTTGTCGAGGATTCCCTACGGCGAAACACGGTCGTACGAAGACGTCGCCGTGGCGCTGGGCAACCGTGCTGCGGTACGGGCCGTGGGCCGCGCCAACGGGCTCAACCGGATCGCCATCGTAATTCCCTGTCACCGTGTCGTCAACAAGAGTGGCGAGTTGGGCGGGTACGGCGGGGGCCTGTGGAGGAAGCGTCGGTTGCTGCACCTCGAACGCGCCAAGGTGCAGTAGGAGAACACAACCCCAGAGGTCGTGTTTTACCAGATCTTTTCACGCCGTGGTGACCACCACGGCGAACGCCGGGCCGCGGCCCGCGCGGCGATAGGCATGCGGGCGGGCGGAGTCGAAGTACATCGAGTCCCCCGCCTGCAGCTCGTGGTCAACGCCCTCATACGTCACGGCCACCTGTCCTTGCAGGACGTAGAGGACCTCTGCGCCAGAGTGTGAGTGTGGTGGTACCGCGCCTGGCTGCACCGGCTCAAATTCCACGTAGTACGCGTTCATCTTTCGTTCCGGCGCCGGATAGTCGAGACACTCGAACGAGTACGACGAGTGACCCTCGGCATGTTCGGGAAACCGGACGCGATCGGCCTTGCGGACAACCGCGATCGTTGGCTTCTCACGCGCCTCGGCAAAGAAGTACTCAAGCCCGACGCCGAAGACCAGCGAGATACGCAAGAGGGTGGGCAGCGTGGGGAACAACCGGCCACGCTCGATCTTGGAGAGCAACGCGGCTGACAGTGTCGTGTGCTTGCCCAGCTCGACCAGGCCCATCTTCTTCTTCAGGCGAAGGACCCGAACTTTGGGACCGATTTCGTAGCGTTCCAGGCCTTCGGTCAGTGTCGCAGACAGCATCGGTCCACCTCGTTTTCGCCCCAGTCACAAGAAGGCTGGTAACTTTCTCCACAGTCACTCGACTTCGTGTCGGTCGTCGGCAATATCGTGATACTCAAACGTATTTAACTTACGATGAAATCATTCTGGCTGCAAGGTGCAGTCAGACGTAACCATCAGGAGCAGAGACCATCATGAAGACACGATTCGTTCGGTTGGCAGTGGCCGCAGTCGCGGCAGTGGCGTTGGTGGCGGGTTCGACGGTCGCGCGGGCGCAGCAGCCCAAGGACATCGTGGATACCGCAGTGGCAGCGGGTTCGTTCAAGACCCTGGCGGCGGCCCTGCAGGCGGCCGGCCTGATCGAGACGCTCAAAGGCACGGGGCCGTTCACGGTGTTCGCGCCGACCGATGCGGCGTTCGCAAAATTGCCGAAGGGCACGGTTGAGGATTTGCTCAAGCCGCAAAACAAGGCGAAGTTGATCGCGATTCTGACCTATCACGTGGTGCCGGGCTCGGTCATGGCCGCGCAGGTGGTCACGATGAACGGCAAGGAAGCCAAGACGGTCAACGGACAGTCGGTGAAGATCGCCGTGAACGGCGGCACCGTGACGGTTGATGGCGCGAAGGTGGTCACGACCGACATCAAGGCGACCAACGGCGTCATTCACGTGATCGATTCGGTGATGCTGCCCAAGTAGGGACTGGGCGGGCGGGGTTTTATCCCGCCCGCCTCGTTTTTTATCGGGGTATCATCGGGGCCGGAGGGGCCCGTGATATCGCGAATCTTTGTCATCATCCTCGCGCTTGGCGCAGCGGCCTACCGCTTCAGCACGGGCGCAGTGCTCGAGTCGATCGGCCTCGTGGGCCTCGCATCGGGGCTGCTCTTCCTTCGGGCGGCTGAACGACGGCCCCCACTTCGGCGCTACGCGTACCTCAGCTTCCTCGTGACCGCCTGCATCATCGGCTACGTCATGTATAGGAATTCGCGCTGATGGCTGCCCAGACTTCCCCAATCGATGCCGGCGTGAGGATTGGCCACGTCCACTTGAAAGTGGCCGACCTGGACCGGGCCCTCGGCTTCTACTGCGGTGTGCTCGGCTTCCAATTGGCGATGCGTTACGGCACAGGCGCCGCCTTTATCGCCGCCGGCACTTACCACCATCACATTGCGCTCAATACCTGGGAGAGCCTCGGGGGGCAGCCGCCGCCCCCCGGGTCCACGGGCTTGTACCACCTGGCCATTCTCTATCCCACGCGCGCACTGCTGGCCGACGCGCTTCGTCGCGTGCAGGCAGCAGGAATTACGCTTGATGGGGCCGCCGATCACGGCGTCAGTGAGGCGCTCTATCTCCGCGATCCTGATGACACTGGTGTGGAACTGTACTGGGATCGGCCCCGCGAAAAGTGGCCCCTTGATGATCAGGGCAAGGTGACGATGTATACGCGCGCGCTGGATCTGCGCGGGTTGCAGGCGGAAGGGTGACATTCGACTGGTCGCGGGCAGCCATCTGCGTGGTGGTCTGTCTGCTGGCTCCCGCGCCTGCGCTTGCCCAACACGACCACTCGACGCCGGTCATCCCCGACCGTTGGACCTGGTTGGCTCAGGGGCACGCGTTCCTGAACCTCAACCTGCAGGACCGCAAGTTCCGCGACTTCACCGAGCTCGAATCGCAGAACTGGGGCATGGTCTCAGTGGCGCGGCAGCTGGGCCGTGCGCGCCTGTCATTCCACACGATGTTGTCGGCCGAGCCATGGACGCTGCGACGGCTCGGATCGGCGCAAGTCCTTCAGGTCGGAGAAACGCTCGACAACGCGCCCCTGCTTGACTACCAGCATCCCCATGATGTGGTTATGGCGCTGGAAGGGCGCGTGGACTGGTCGACGAGCGACCGTACGACGGTGTTCCTGACCGGAGGTCCCGTCGGCGCGATCGCGCTCGGGCCCTCGGCGTTCATGCACCGGGCGTCTTCCGGGCCGAATCCGACCGCGCCCCTTGCGCATCACATGCTCGACTCAGCCCACATCACGCACGGTGTCATCAGCGCCGGCGCCCGGCGGTCCCAGTGGACGGTGGACGCCTCCCTCTTCCACGGCCGCGAGCCCGATGAAGATCGGGTACGGCTTGACGTCGGTCCACTCGATTCTCTTGCGGGCCGCGTCGCGTGGCAGCAAGGCGCGTGGCGGACGCAAGTGTCCTCAGCGAAGATCCACGAACCCGAAGTGCACGACGCGGGGGACCTGGCGAGGACGACCGCTTCGCTCGAGTACGATCGCGCGCGCCCCGATGGGCGGCGCCACGCGTGGCTTGCCGCATGGGGGCGGAATGATCGCGCCGATCACACCGAGACCGGCTGGTTGCTCGAGGGCCGCAGTGACTTCACCCCGCGTGACACCGCATACGGCAGGGTCGAACTCGTTGACCGCTTCGTCCTCGTGGACTTCGACTATGCCGTGGCCACCGGACGCGAGCGCCATCTCCCCTCGTCAGTGGCGGCGCTCACGCTTGGGTACGCACGTGGCCTCGCGACCGTGAAGCGTACGCACCTCGCGTTGGGCGTGGATGTGACTGTGCACCACGTCTCGAGCAATCTCCGCGACACCTACGGCCGCCCAGTCTCCTGGCACATCTTTCTGCGCTTCGCCGCGCGCTGAGCGTGCGCGTTCCCCCAGGACCCGAATTATAATCTACGTATTGACATTGGTAGATGTTAGTAATATCCTCGCCTTGCTCGCCCGTGTGGTGAGCGTTTATCACGAGTGGTTGAGGGATCAGGCCCGACGACACCACAGCAACCAGGCGCCATCGCCCAGGTGCTAATTCCTGCCCGACACCGGGGGAGATAACACGAGGCCGTTCGCGTCCGCGCTCGGCAGTCACTCTCGTTCCCGGGTTGGCTCGTGAGAAGGGAGGCGTGTGTTTTCCGTGAGTGTCACAAGTCGCGTGGTCGTCAAGGTAGTGCGAATTGGTTTGTTGGGGTGCGGAAGCGTCGGGCAGGCCATCGTGCAGGCGCTGTCGACGTCTGACGGCCGGCTGTCGGAAGCGGGTCTGACACTGACGTGTGTGGCCGCGCTCGTGCGTGATCCGAGTCGACCGAGGGCGGTGACAGGTGTGCCGCTCACGAGCGATTCGGACGAATGGCAGCGACACGAGTTCGATGTGGTTGTGGACGTGCTCGGCGGCATTGAACCCGCGCGCACCCTCGTGGCTCGCGCGCTGTCAGCAGGCATCCCGGTTGTCACCGCGAACAAGTCCCTGATGGCCGCTCATGGGGTGGAGTTGCAGGCGCTCGCGTCGACACATGGCACGGCGCTCTACTTTGAGGCGTCCGTGCTTGCTGGTGTGCCGTGCGTGAATACGCTCGCAAGACGACCGCTTGCGTCGGGCGGCGGAGCGTGGGCCGGGATCGTGAACGGGACGTCTCACTTCATCCTCTCTGAAATGACGAAGGGGCGTTCGTTTGACGACGCACTCGTGGAGGCTGTGGCGCGCGGGTACGCCGAGCCTTCGAGCGACGCGGACATCAGCGGTCGTGATGCGGCCGAGAAGCTCACCGTCCTGTTGCACCTGGCCGGCCACGGGGATGTCGCGACAGGCGATTTTCCCAGGCGAGGCATCGAGGGCCTGGAAACCTGGCACATCGAGTTCGCGAATCGCCTCGGTGGCGTGATGAAACCCGTCGCGCTGGTCGACACCGGCCGGAACGCCGGCGCCTGGGTCGGGCCGGCGTTTGTACCCCGGTCCCATGCCTTCGCGCAGGTGGAGGGCGTGACGAACATTCTGTCAGTGGGTCGCGGTGCGTCTGCGGTCATGTTTTCAGGTCCAGGGGCCGGTCCTGGTGTCACTGCGCTCACGGTAATCGATGACGTCGTGGAGGCTGTGGCTGGTCGTGGAACGCGTCTCCTGCCCACCCCGGAGGTCTCCGCGCCCGTGGCGGATCGCCTGCGCACACCGCGCGCGGGTGCGTGGTGTCTGGCGCTTGATGGTGTGACCTCAGGCCCTGGTGAACTGGCCGAATTTCTGGCCGCGAATCATCTGCCGGCGGTGGCGCTGACCGGGGAAGCCGGACGCCATGCGGGGATCACAGCCAACGCAACGTATGCCGCGCTCTGTGCGGCTGTTGACGCGATAGAGGCGACGGGCGTCCGCGTGGCGTGGTGGCCAGTGTTGGAGGTGGCTCGTGGCTGATGTCGCCGTCTTCAAGCTCGGTGGGTCTGTCCTGAACGGCACCGCTTCCTACAAGCGTGCAGCGATCTTCCTGCGCGACGAGGTCGCGCGCACCCGCGCGCGCTTGGTGGCTGTCGTCTCCGCCGAGTACGGGCACACCGACGTGCTGTGGCGCGAGGCCACGGCAGTCGCCGATCACGTGGACGACGATGCGCGGGATTTGTTGTGGTCAACCGGCGAATTGCGGTCCGTCGCATTGCTCACGCTGGCTCTGCGGGCGACGGGGCTTTCGGCGGCCGGACTCAATGTGCATGAGACCGGTTTGCGCGTGGAAGGTCGCGCGTCAGCAAGGGTTGATGGTCTTGTCTTGAATCCACTGCCGCTGCGCGCAGCGCTTGGACGTCACGACGTCGTGGTCGTGCCCGGATTCCTTGCCACGTGCCGGCAGCAGGTGGTGACACTGGGACGCGGCGGGTCGGACTGGTCGGCGGTGGCGTTGGCTGCCTCACTGCAGGCGTCACGCTGCGAACTCATCAAGGATGTGCCCGGCTATTTCACGGCCGACCCGCAGACCACGCCCGGTGCGGCCCTGATTGACGCACTCGACTACACCACTGCTCTGGAGATGGCCGATGCCGGCTGTCCCCTGGTACAGCGGCAGGCGATTGACCACGCCCGCCGTTTTCACTTGCCGCTCATCGTCCGGAGCTACGACAGCCTCGGGACGCGAGTGGCGTAATCGAGTTCTTTTTCTTGGGGAGATGACAGATGGAATTTGGTACACGCACGATTCATGCAGGACAATCGTCAGAGCCGCACACCGGCGCTGTTGTGGCGCCGATCTTCCAGACGACCACCTATCAGCAGGTTGCACCGGGGGAGCACCACGGCTTTGACTACACCCGCACGTCGAACCCTACCAGGCAGCGGCTTGAAGCCGTGCTGGCGGACCTTGAGGGCGGAAGACAGTGCGCGGTGTTCGGGTCAGGGCTGGCGGCCGAGAACGCCATTCTCCAGGCCTACCTGAAGCCGGGCGACACGATCGTCGTGCCGGTAGACGTGTATGGCGGCACCTTCAGGTTGCTGCACAAAGTGTTCGAGCCGCTCGGCGCCGTGGTGCGGCACGTGGACTTCAGCGATCTGGCGGCGCTTGAGCGTGCGGTGGCCGGGCGCCCGAGGATTGTCTGGCTCGAGTCGCCCACCAATCCGCGACTGCTTGTGTACGACATCGCGGCTGTGGCACGCATCGCTCATGCGGCCGGCGCCATCGTCGTCGTGGACAATACATTCGCGACGCCGTACTTCCAGCAGCCCCTGTCGCTCGGCGCCGACCTGGTGATCCAGAGTGTGACGAAGTATCTCGCGGGGCATCTCGATGTGATCCAGGGGGCCGTGATCGCTCGCGACGAGGCTGTTTTCGAGCCCGTGAAGTTCCTGCAGAACGCCCTCGGCGGTGTGCCGAGTCCCTTCGACTGCTGGCTGACGTTGCGAGGAGTCAAAACGCTGGAGCTTCGCATGGAGCGTCACGCGCAGAATGCCGCGGCGATTGCGGATGTTCTCGTGCGGCACCCCAAGGTCACGCGTGTCTACTATCCGGGCTTGCCGGATCATCCGGGACACGAGATCGCGAAGCGGCAGATGACGGGCTTTGGAGGCATGGTGTCGTTCGAACTGGATGGCACCATCGATGACGCGTCGGCGTTTGTGTCGTCGCTGACGTACTTCGCGCTGGGCGAGAGCCTGGGCGGCGTGCGCTCCCTGGTGTGTCTGCCGTGCAAGATGACGCACGCGTCGATCCCGGCCGAGACTCGCGCCGAACTGGGCCTGTCTGACACCCTGATTCGACTGTCTCCAGGCGTGGAACACCCCAGGGACCTGGTGGGCGACCTCAAGGCGAAGCTCGACGCATTGGTCGCCGTGCCCGAACTGGCCACTGCGCGCTGACCCCAGGACCCCAGGACCCCGATCCGGTGTCCAATAGCCCATGCGCAGGGTGGGCATACTTTTGCTGCTGGTATCGGCCGGTTGTGCCTCGGCACCGATCAAGAAGGCCGACGCACTGAGTCTTGTTCAGGCCCAGGTGCGCGTACTCGAGGGCTGTTACCGGTGCCTGATCGAGGCCCGCGATGTGTTTGAGCGCATCGCGGTGGGCAAGGCGCGGCCCCTGGTCATCGCGAGGCTGTTTGAGACCTACGTCCTCATCGGCCTGCGCGAACAGGAATTGGCGCTCGACAGCCGACAGGCTATGGCGAAGGCACGCGCGTTGGCAGGCGAGTTGCCTCCGACGTACGCGGCGCAGTCGTATGTAGACCTTGCGGAAATGATTCCGCCTGATCCTGGTGGCACACCCCGCACAGAACTGACCCCGTTCATGCAGCGTGCACCGTCTGCCGCGCGGCTGGCTGAACTCAAGAACGCGCTGGCGGCCGGGGAGGGCAGCGAGCCGTTCCGCGCGTACCTGTCCGCGAGTGTGGACTGCCTGGCGACATTCGCGAATCGTCGCGGCGCAGGCACCGATGCGGCCCCGGTGCCTGAGGGCACACCGCCGCTCGTGAAGTACCGCCTGGGCACTTGTCGGAGCGTCCGTGACGCGGTCCTTGGACAGTTGCTGAGTGAAACGCCGACGTTTGTGGAAGCCGGGCTCTTTCTGGGACGCCAGCGTCCACAAGTGTTGACCGCTTCCTGGGTCAAGTACTCGCGCCAGGTGCTGACAACGGCGTACGAGGTGTTCCCACGCTCGTCGTCGGTGACCTATGCCATGGGCGCAATGCACCAGATCCTGGGGGATTGCACCAGGGCGGTGAGGTTCTACGAAGACACCATCGCGCTGAAGGAACGTCATGAGGATGCCGCGTTGCAACGCGTTGTGTGCCTGGGACACGTCGGGCAGTTTGTTCCGGCTATTGAAGGGGCCACCCGGATCATCGATCGCGGTTACGACAATCTGGCGGACGGCTACTACTGGCGCGCCTGGAATCACCATCGGCGCCTCGAGCTCGGGCAGGCCCGCACCGATATCGACCTGGCTCGCTCATTGATGGTCAACGTGCAGGTGCTGACGCTGGGCGGTGTGATCAAGTACGACCAGGACGACCTGGTGCTGGCCGAACGAGACTTGAATGAGGCGCTCCGGATGGATCAGGGACAATGCATCGCGCATTGGTACCTGGGCCTGGTCACGTTCAAGAAGGAGGCGTGGTTGGAGGGCGCCGCGCGGTTCGGCGCGAGTGCGGCCTGCTATGAAAAGTCAGCGAACGACAATGCCGGTCGGTTGGAGGTCATGCGGAAGTCGGATTTCGAGGAAGAGTTCAAGGCCAGCCAGATCGCCGGCTTCGAGGCCGTCATCAAGGAAGATCGCGACCAGCAGTGGGCGGCGATCCTCAATGCCGCCAATGCCTTTGCCCGTGCCGGGCAGTCCGAAACCGCCCTCAAGTGGATCGATCGGATCCCGGCTGACGCCGTGCTGGCCTCAAAAGCCGCGGAACTCCGCAAGCTCATCATTGGGAAGTTTTAGCGACGCACCAGCTACAATGACCCTCTATGTTGAACCCCGGCCTGTACGCGAAGTTTGAAACCACCCTCGGCAATTTCACCGTTGAGCTCTTCGAGGACAAGGTCCCGGTCACGGTTGGCATCTTTGCCGGGCTGATCCAGGGCACCAAAGAGTGGAAGCACCCCAAGACAGGGCAGACGCACAAGGACACGCCGTACTACGACGGCATCGTGTTTCACCGTGTCATCGAAGGCTTCATGATCCAGGGCGGCGACCCGCTCGGTATGGGTCACGGAGGCCCGGGCTTCCAGTTCGCCGACGAATTCCACCCCGACCTCCGTCACGACCAGGCGGGCGTGCTCTCGATGGCCAACGCCGGCCCGAATACCAACGGCAGCCAGTTCTTCATCACACTCGCAGCCACGCCCCACCTTGATCGACGCCACTCCGTGTTTGGCAAAGTTGTCGAAGGGCTCGACGTGATTCACGCGATCGGCCGAACGGCGACCGATGGCCAGGACAGGCCCAAGACACCAATCGTGATGAACAAGGTCACGATTAGTCGAATCTGACATCTACGAAGATATTCGTTGACATCTACGAATAGATTCGTATGATGTGGGCATGGCTCAACTCCGGCTGCGGCCGACTGATGCGGAACTCGCGATTCTCCAGGTGCTCTGGGATCGTGGCCCCTCGACTGTCAGGCAGGTGTTTGAGGCGCTGGCCGGCGAGCGCGAGACTGGTTACACCACCACGCTGAAGCTGATGCAGATCATGGCTGAAAAGGGCCTGGTCCTGCGCGATGAGTCGTCCCGGACGCACGTCTACGAGGCCAGAGCCTCTCGCGACGTGACGCAGCAGCGACTCGTCAGCGATCTGCTGGACCGCGCGTTCGGCGGTTCGGCCGCCACGCTCGTCATGCAGGCGCTCAGTTCGCACCCAACCTCGGCCGAGGAACTCAAGGACATCGAGCGGCTCATCGCTGACTACAAGGGGAAGAAGCGATGAAGGATGCCCTGGCTCTAGCTCTGGTCCACTTCATCTGGCAGGGAGCCCTGCTCGCCGCAGCGGGATGGGTGCTCATTCGGGTGTCGAAGACTCCATCGATTCGGTACGTCATCGGCATCGCGACGATGGGGGCGATGCTGTCGGCGCCGGCGTTGACGTTCGTCGCGGTGACTTACCCCGGCCTCCTCGTCGACGACACCAGGAGCCCCTCGCAGATATTCCAGCCGCAGGGTGCTGGGGGTCGTTCTGTTGTCCCTGCGTCTGGTGGGTGGTTGGGCGGTGGCTCGTCGAGTGGCGGCGCAGTCGCTGACGCCGGTGGGCACCGACTTGCAGCACCTGGCCGCACAGGTGGCGGCCCGCTTGAAGGTGCGCCGGGCGGTGCGCGTCTGTGAGTCGGCGTCGGTGGCCGTCCCCATCATGATTGGCTCGTTGCGTCCGGTCATCGTGTTGCCTGCGGCAGTGCTGGCCGCGTTGCCTCTGGTCGCAACTTGAGGCACTCCTTGCGCACGAGTTCGCGCACATCCGTCGACACGACTACCTCGTCAACCTCCTGCAGTCGGTGGTCGAGACGATGTGTTTCTACCATCCTGCGGTGTGGTGGATGTCGCGCGAAGTGCGCCGGCAGCGCGAACAGTGTTGCGACGACATCGCCGTGGGTGTGTGCGACTGCCTGACGTATGTGTCTGCTCTTTCGGCGCTGGCCTCGATCGCGCCGCCGCGGTTGGCGCTTGCGGCCACAGGGGGCTCGCTTCGTGACCGTGTTCGGCGCCTTGTTGAACCTGCTCCTCACTCATCAGCCAAAGGAGGCTGGATGGCCATGCTCCCAATGCTCCTCGTTGTATCGTTTGTCGCTCCTCAGGCCTGGGGTGTCCAGGTTGTTCCGCCGGTGCCACCGCCGCCAGCCATCGTCATTGAGCAGGCGCAGGCCGTGCCCGTCACGGTTCCGTCGGCACCCGTTCAGGTGACCCGACGGCCGTCCGTCCGCGTTGCGCCCAGCATTGTGGTGGCGCGTCGCTCGGTGGACGTCGTGGTTCGCGGGCTGGCTGACATGTCTCGACGCGCGCAACTCGCCTCGCTCGAACTCCGCCTTCGTCAGGAAGAGATGCAGGTCGCGAGGCAAAAGGAGCTGGTCGAAAAGGGTCTTTCAACCCGGGATGCGGCCGCTGTCGCGGAACTGCAAGTTGATCAGACGAGGGTGGAGATCGAAGCTCTCAGGAAACTTCACGTGCTCAATGTACGTGACGTCGTCGTGAGGAAAGAGTTGTCGGCCCTGGACCCGGATGCCATCGTGCAGGCCCAGGATCACGTGACGATCGCGGTTGCTGGCGAGCCGGACCTTCCCACTGGGTTCACGGTAAGCGACGATGGCGCGATTCGGTTTCCGTTTCTCGGCAGCATCAGGGTGCAGGGGTCCACGGCCCGTCAAGTGCAGTCCGTCATCCAGAAGCTGATCGCCGACAAGAAGCTGGCTCAGAACGCCTCAGTGACCGTTTCCGTGAGGCGTGCGCGGGGGCGGTAACACCCCGGTCGCCGCCAATCCAACTGCTGTCTTCGTGCGTCTAATGCCTATGCTGACGAGGGAAGCACGATGACGATGAGACTCCGGGCGGCTGCCGTTCTGGCCCTGGTAGCGACGGTGCCCCTGTGGGCACAGGTGCCGGTGCCCAAGCCTCCGGCCGAGGCGGGTCGCGATACTCAGGCCCAGGCGCAGGCTCCGGCCACCGCGTTGATCATGGGCACCGTGGTCACCGGCACCGGTGGACAGCCAGCCGATGGCGTTCGACTGACGTTGTCCGGCGCTGAACTGCGCGGTTCACGCTCCACCCTGACCGACGACAACGGCAAGTTTGCGTTCCTGGCTCTGCCGCCAGGTACCTACACCCTTCGGGGCGTGAAGACGGGCCATGTCAGCGCCACGTTCGGTCAGAAGTCTCCGGGTCGTCCTGGCACGCCAATCGTCCTCGCCGTGGGGCAGCAGCTGAAAAACGTGTCGCTCGAAGTACCGAAAAGCGGCGTCATCTCCGGGATCATCTACGACGAGAAGAGCCGTCCGGCCGTCAGCACTACCGTTCGCGTAATGCAGTGGTCCATGCAGTCCGGCGAGCGGGTGTTGAACTCCGCCGGCACTGCGACCACCGACGACCGCGGCATGTATCGCGTCTTTGGGCTGGCCCCCGGCGAATACATCGTCAACGCCGTCCCGAGGAACACGACGACGACGTTGATGACGGGCGAGGACCTCCAGAGCCTTCAGCGGATGGAGGAGCTGACCCGCATGGGGCTGGCATCGCCGGTTGATCTGGAGCGGCTGGCCCGCGACGTCGCCACGACGCCCAACACGACAAACGACCCGGTGTCGGGTTACGCGGCCGTCTATTATCCCGGCACCGCACAGGCCGGCACGGCCCAGTCGGTGAAGATTGGCGTCAGTCAGGAACTGCTCGGCATCGACTTCCAGTTGCAGCGTGTGCCACTCTCCCGCGTCACCGGGCAGGTCACTGTGCCCAGCAACGTCAATGTCACCGGCGTGCAGGTGCGTTTGACCGACCGGACGTCGCCGACGCCCGGCCAGGGGATGTTCTCGGCGCGGCCCGACCGCAACGGCGTGTTCACCATCTCGTCGGTACCACCCGGGCAGTACGAGGTCAGCGCGACAGTCGCGGTACCGGTGGTACGCCCACCGGTACCGTCCGTGCCAGGGGCCGATTCATCCCAGGCGGCCCGAGAAGTGCAGATGCAGATGGACATGCAGATGTCGGGTGGTGGTCCCAGACTGTGGGCGTTGGCCGAGGTCACGGTTGACGGCGGCTACTCGCCCAGCGTCACGCTGTCACTGCAGGAAGGCATGACGGTGAGCGGCAGTGTGGCGTTTGATGGCACGGCGGCGCTCCCGGCACGACTCAATCAGGTACGAGTCACCTTGTCGCCGCACGGCATGGTGATGTCGTCGAGCGGTGTGAGCACGCTCAACGCCACGGCTGACGCGAATGGGCGTTTTACCTTTGCCGGTGTGGTGCCTGGCCAGTATCGGATTCGTGCGTCCAGCGTTGCCGGGTGGAACTTGAAGTCCGTCGTCGCGGAGGGCCGGGACAGCCTCGACTTCTGGGTGGACGTGAGGCCGGGAGAAAACGTGTCAAGCGTCGTCGCGACGTTTGGCGACAAGGCCACCGATCTGAAAGGCATGTTGCAGAGCCAGACCGGACAACCCACCGCCGACTACACCGTGATCATCTTTCCGTCCGACAGCCGGTATTGGGTGCCGTTGTCACGACGGGTGCGTTCCGCTCGACCGTCCACCGACGGCAAGTTCTCATTCGGCGGCCTTCCAGCCGGAGAATACCGGCTGGCCGCGGTGACGGACGTGGAATCGGGCGCGTGGTATGACCCGGCGCTGCTGCAGCAGTTGCAGCAAGCGTCTGTGTCGGTACGCCTGATCGACGGGCAACCCGTGATTCAGAATCTGCGTGTCAGCGGCAGTGAGACGCGACCGTAGGGCGTGGCTTCAGCCGCGCCATGACGGTCAGGCCAGCGTCGGGTGCCGGTCCTTCCACTCCGTGGCCTGCTCATAGCCGTGCGCGATGCGGCAAATCGTGGCTTCGTCGTAGAGGCGCCCGGTCACCATCAACGGCTGCGGCAGATTGCTGACGAAGCCGCACTTGAGCGCAATGGCCGGATGGCCGGTCAGGTTCGTGGCCGCAAGTCCCGCGTTGTTCGATGAAATGAACGCGTCGTACTTGTCCATGAATGTGTCCCACTCACGCATCAGGAGCGTTCGGATCCGCTGCGCACGCAGGTACTCCACGGCCGGAACGAAGCGGGCCGATCGGAACGTGGCGCCCCACGTGCTGTTGCTGGCCGTCATCAGGTCGGTTCCCCGTGACCTGGTCAGGTCATCAAACGCCGCTGCGGCTTCCACGCTCAGCACGAAGCTCAGGGCGTTGGCGGGATAGTCGGGCAGGTCCACGGGTTCGAGTGTGGCGCCCAGTTTCTGGAGCGTCGCCATGGCGTCCTGAAGATTTTTCAGTCGCTCCGCCGCGGCAGCCTGCTGCTGGCCCGCATTCGCGTCGCCCCCGCGTCCACCCCCCGCACCGGCGCCACGCGCGCCGCCACGGCCGGCCGGTGCCGCTTCGAAATCGCCTCGGACATAGCCGATGCGGTAACCCGCCAGCGGCAGGTCCGCGTTCCACGTGAAGGCGGCGTCGGCCACGCTTTCATCGCGGCCATCGGGGCCGTAGATGGCGTTGAGCACCAGGACACAGTCTTCAACGCTGCGGCACATCGGCCCAATCTTGTCCATCGTCCACGACAACTCCATCGCGCCGTAGCGGCTGACGCGACCGTACGTGGGTCGCAGGCCCACAACGCCGTTGACCGCTGTGGGCGAGATGATCGAGCCGCGTGTTTCGGTGCCGATAGAGAAGCCGACGCACCCAGCGGCCGTGGCAGACCCTGGGCCTGCCGACGAGCCGCTCGAGCCTCCCTGCGGGTTCCAGGGATTGCGCGTGCGGCCGCCGAACCACTGGTCGCCCTGCGCAAGCGCGCCCATCGTGAGCTTCGCCACGAGGACCGCGCCGGCATCGCGCAGGCGCTCGACTACGGTCGCGTCATAGTCGGGCACCTGGTTCATATACGGTTCGGCGCCAAACGTTGTCGCGATGCCCTTGGTGGCCAGCAGATCCTTCGCGCCCCAGGGAATGCCGTGAAGCGGTCCTTTGTACTTGCCCGATGCGATGGCCTTGTCCGCGTCGGTCGCCTGCTGCAGGGCCAGTTCCTCGGTGATCGTGACGGCGAAGAGGAGGGTGGGCTGATAGCGCTTGAGCCGCGCCAGGTACATCTGCGTCAACTCGGTGGACGACACCAGCTTGCGTTCGAGCAACGCGGCGAGTTTCGTCACGGGCCAGAAGGCGACGTCCTCGAGGTTGGCCGGCCGCTTGATCGACCCAATCGCCGGTTTGCTGTACCGCACGATCCGGCCTGGCGTGGCAGGCCCCTTCGGCTTCTCTCCTGGCAGGTAGGGCCGGAACGTCAGCGCCACTTCCGTGTCGTGGGGAATGTCGATCTGTCGCAGTTGCTGATAGGTGGAGAGGTTGGCGTTGAGGCTGCGCGCAATCGCCTCTTCTTCGGCCGTGTGGAAGTCGAGTCCGGTGATGGCCTCGGCGCAGTCCACCGTCTCGCGCGAGATCGGTCCCACCGCGGCCTGCTGCGCAAGCGCCTTCGTCGCCACGGCACCAGCCACGGCAACTGGGACCGCCTTCAAAAAGGCACGCCGACTCTTGGTTTCGCTCATTTTTTCTCTTTCAGCCCGGCTGGAAGAGCCACGTCCGCATCGGACGCGGCCGTGTCAATCGACAGCGTCTCAATCGTCGAGGTATAGAGCAGACTGCGCTGTTCGGGCTTCTTGTTGCCCATCATCCGGCGCGCCAGCGCGCCGCTGAGTCCGCCACCGCTGGCCGGTGCCGCCGGCGCCTGAGCCATGGCCGCCGTGCTCTTGACCGTCTCGGTCTTCTGCACAACGAGCAGCGGCGTGCCGTCGAGCTTCTTCATCTGATCTTCGGTCTGGGCCATCACCTTCTGCAGGCTCGGATACATCGCGGCCATACTGGCGAACTGTTGTCCCATCGCCGACAGACTGTCGCCGTACACGGCCTTGATGAACTTCAGATCGAACTGTCCCACTTCGTTCAGCGCCGCAAGGCGCGGGCCCACCCAGGTTTCATTCGTGAGAACCATGCCCCCACCCTCCTCGAGGGTCTTGCCCTTTTCGTGCGCCGTGATCGTGACCACCATCTGTTTCGTCGGGTGGCCGGCAATCGTCCGGGTCTCGCCGGTGGCCTTCACGTCGACGCTCACTTCAATTTCTTTCCCCGACTGGTCCAGTTGGTCGCGATCCTCGGTCGGCATGTCCTTGGCGGCCTTGGCTGCGTCTGCCTGGGCCTTCTTGATCTGCTCGCGCATTTGCGCAAACGTCATGACCCGGTATTCCTTCTTCTTGAAGTCGATGTCGTAGACCTTTTCTTCGGTCAGGTCGATGATCTGTCCTGTCTGGTCATTCATCGTCGCTTTCCGGTTGCCTTTGACCGCGACGCTGGACGTTTGACCATCCTTGGCCGCCGATCCTCCGGCCATGCCCATCACCCGGCCCAGCATGCCCTCGAACTTCACTACGGTCTTCTCGCGCTTCTTGACGTCGGCATGCAGCAACGGCACAAGCGTGGTGGCCGCAGTCAAGCCCAGGACAACAAACGCGCAACTCAGGTTCTTTCGTGTCATAACAGTCCTCCCAACGGGGCTATTCTATGGCAGCGGAGGTCGAATGAGACACTTGGTCGCGGTGGCGGTGGCAACTGCGCTGTTTGCAGGTCAGGGAGCACAGACGATGGAACAGCGACGAGCGATTACCGCCGGAGCCCCCCCGATCGGGCCCTACAGCCCGGCCGTGGTCGCCGGTGGCCTGGTCTATGTCTCCGGCCTGCTCGGCACCGGTGCCGACGGCCAGTTGGCCGGACCGGATGTGGCGTCGCAAACGCGCCGCATCCTCGACCGGATGACCGAGATTCTCGAGGCCGCAGGCTCCTCGCTTGGGCAGACGGTGAGCGTCTCGGTGTTCCTGAAGAACCCGGGCGACTTCGAGGCGCTCAACGCGACCTACCGCGACTACTTCCGTGAGAGTCCCCCGGTGCGGACCACCGTTGTGGCTGACCTCCTCAACGGCGCCCTGGTGGAGATCGCGGCCATTGCGGTGCCCAAGGGCGCCACGCGTGAGGTCCTCCATCCGACCGGGTGGGCCAAATCCCCCCGTCCATATTCCTATATCGTCCGCACCGCCGATCTGGTCTTTCTTTCCGGGCTGGTCTCGCGGCGAGGTATGGATGACGCGCTCGTGCCCGGGTCTGTGGATGTCCAGACCACGACCATTCTTGATAACGCCGCCACATTGCTCAGCACCGCCGGTGTGGGGCTGGAGGATGTCGTCCAGTCGCGCGTGTTCATTACAGACAATGTGGTGTTCGACACCATGAACAGCACCTACAGAACCTACTTTCCAAAGGCGCCGCCGGCGCGCGCGACCGCCGTGGCCCGCCTGATGGGTAGTGATTTTCTTGTGGAGATTACGCTGGTCGCCACACGAGGCGAGAAAGAAGTGCTCGGCGCCGTGGTGTCGCCGAGCCTGCCGCTGTCCACGGCCGTGCGTGCCGGCAATCGCGTGTTCCTTTCCGGCGTGCTGGGCAATACCGATGCAAACATGGGCGACCCGGTCGCGCAGACGCGCGAGGTCATGACGAGGATTTCCCGGACGCTGACGGCTGCCGGTCTGTCGTTCGCCGACGTCGCGGACAGCACGGTGTATTTGACGGATCTCACGCAGTTTGCGGCGATGAACGGCGTCTATCGGGAGTTCTTCCCGAGCGCTCCGCCGGCCAGGGCCACCGTGGGTACTCGACTGGTCAGCCGGAACGCGGTCGTCGAGATCATGATGACCGCCGTGCGGTGATGGCCGCGCTCCTGTCCGAGGCCTCGCGCGTCGAGGTGCGATCGATGATGAGGCTGGCCGTACCGGTGGTGCTCGCCGAGATGGGCTGGTTCACCATGAGCCTTGTGGACACCATCATGGTGGGGCCGCTCGGGCCGGCGGCCATCGGTGCGGTTGGTACCGGCAGCATCCTGTTCATGACGCTGATGGTGTTCGGCTTCGGCACCTTGCTGGCGCTTGATACGTTCGTCTCTCAGAGCTTCGGCGCCGGCCGCATCGATGAGTGCCACCGCTGGTTGTTCGCCGGGGTGCAACTGGCCGCGATTCTTTCTGTGGTGCTGTTGGGCGCCTCAGTGGCAGGCATCGCGGCGTTGCCGGCTGTCGGGTTTCATCCGGATCTGGTGGGCGACCTCACGTCCTACATGGCGCACCTGGTCTGGTCGGGTCCGCCCTTGCTGGCGTACGTCGTCTTTCGACGCTACCTGCAGGCGATGAATCTGGTGAGGCCCATCATGGTGGCGCTCGTCGCCGCGAATCTGATGAACGCGTTTGTGAACTGGGTGCTGATTTTCGGCAACCTCGGAATGCCTGCGATGGGCGTCGCCGGTGCGGCGTACGCAACTGTCGTGTCGCGTGTGGTGCTGGCCGCCAGCCTGCTGGGCATCATCCTGTACAACGAGCGTGACAACCCGTCCGGCCTGCACGACGTGCCGTTCCGGTGGGAGGGGGATCGTGTGTGGCGCCTCTTTCATCTTGGCTGGCCGGCGGCGCTGCAAATCACCCTTGAGGTGGGCGTGTTCGCCGCCGCATCGGCGCTGGCGGCGCGGATCGGGCCACTGGCCTCAGCGGCCAATCAGGTCGTGCTGAACATCGCCGGGTTCATCTTCATGATTCCGTACGGACTCGGATCGGCGGCGGCCGTCAGGGTGGGGCAGGCGGTTGGGCGCCGCGATACGCCTGGCGTTCGCCGAGCAGGATGGGCGGCCCTGGCCATCGCGTCCATGGTCATGACGCTTGCGGCGGTACTCTTCCTGACGGCTCCGTCCGCACTGATCCGCGTCTATTCCACCGACGCGACGGTCATCGAGCTCGGCATCGTCCTGCTGTTCATCTGCTCGGTGTTCCAGTTGTTCGACGGCTTGCAGACCGTGGCCACCGGTGCCCTGCGGGGCCTGGGCGACACCAGGACGCCGATGATGCTGAACCTCGTTGGCCATTGGGCGATAGGCCTACCCATCGGCTACGTGCTGTGTTTCAATCGCGGGTGGGGCGTGGCCGGCCTGTGGGCCGGGCTGTCGGTGGGACTCATCCTCATCGGCGCATCGCTCCTGATGGTCTGGCACGTCAAGAGTCGCGCGGTCGTGTTCAAGGAGGCATCATGAAAAAGAGGTTCTGGATTTCACTCTGGGCAGTCTGTCTGTCGCTGTCGGCGTGCGGGGCTCCAGCGCCGACGGCCGCTGATGCGGACGCGTTCCTCAAGGACATGAACGAGACGATGCTGGCCCTGGGCCGCGATGCGGGCCAGGCCGGTTGGGTGTATTCCACCTACATCAACGACGACACCGAAGCGCTGAACGCCCGCGCGAACCAGAAATACATCGAGGCCATTGCCCGGTTCGCGAAGGACGCTGTCAAGTTCGACGCTGTAACGGTGTCTCCCGACGCTCGGCGCCAGCTGGACCTGCTGAAGGTGTCGTTGGTGCTGGTGACTCCGGGCAACCCGCAGGAGGCGTCGGAGCTGACCACGATTGCCGCCGGTCTTGAAGGCACATACGGCAAGGGCCGATGGTGTCAGGATGCGGCGAAGCCGCTCGAATGCCTGGACATCGAACAAATCACTGACATCATGGCGACGTCGCGCGATGAGCGTCGGCTGCGCGAGGTGTGGGACGGCTGGCACACCATCTCAACGCCAATGCGTGCCGACTACACGCGATTCGTGGAACTGGGGAACAAGGGGGCGCGCGAGCTCGGCTTTGCGGATACCGGCGCCATGTGGCGGCTGAAGTACGACATGCCGGCCGACGACTTCACGAAAGAACTCGACCGACTGTGGCAGCAGGTGCGGCCGCTGTATGAATCGCTCCACGCGTACGTGCGGCTGAAGTTGCGCGAGAAGTACGGCGACGTTGTGCCCGCCGACGGCCCCATCCCGGCGCATCTGCTGGGGAACATCTGGGCGCAGGACTGGTCGAACATCTATCCGCTCGTCTCGCCGGGGAGCGCGGATCCCGGCTATTCCCTGTCCGACATCCTGAAACGCCGCAAGGCGACTGCCGTGGACATGGTGAAGATGGGGGAGCGATTTTATTCGTCGCTGGGTCTGGCGCCGATGCCCGCGACGTTCTGGACGCGGTCGATGTTTACCAAGCCGCAGGATCGCGACGTGGTGTGCCATGCCAGCGCGTGGGACGTTGACTACGAGGACGACCTTCGCATCAAGATGTGCATCGATGCGACCGATGAAGATTTTTCGACGATCCATCACGAACTCGGGCACAACTACTACCAGCGAGCCTACAAAGCGCTGCCCACCATCTACCGCGACAGCGCGAACGACGGATTCCACGAAGCCATCGGCGATACGATCGCGCTCTCCATCACGCCGGAGTACCTCGTGAAAATCGGCTTGATCGACAAGGCGCCGGATGCTTCGAAGGATCTCGGCCTGCTCATGGGGCGCGCGCTCGAAAAGATCGCCTTCCTGCCGTTCAGCCTGCTCGTGGACCAGTGGCGATGGCAGGTCTTCTCGGGGCAGATTGCACCGGCCGACTACAACAAGGCGTGGTGGGCACTGCGACTCAAGTACCAGGGCGTTGCGCCCGCCTCGCCTCGGGGGGAAGAATTTTTCGATCCTGGCGCGAAGTACCACGTCCCAGGAAACACGCCCTACACGCGCTACTTCCTGGCGCATATTCTCCAATTCCAGTTTCATCGCGAGTTGTCGAAGACGGCCGGCTGCGCGACGCCGCTCCACAGGTGTTCGATCTACGGCAGCGCTGAGGCAGGAAAGCGTCTGGAGGCCATGCTGCAGATGGGGCTGTCCAAGCCGTGGCCCGATGCGCTCGAGGCTCTCGCGGGATCGCGTCAGATGGATGCCACCGCAATGGTTGACTACTTCGCGCCCCTCAAGACCTGGCTTGACGCGCAACTCAAGGACACACCCGTAGGCTGGAGATGACGATGATAGACAAGACCCTGGAAGAATTGAGATACCCCACGGGCAAGTGGGTGAAGGTGGCGAACCCTGATGCGGCCACGAGGGCGGCGATGATCGCGGCGGTGGCCGATGTCCCTGCGGCACTTTCACGCGCATTGGCTGGGCTCACTGATGTGCAGCTCGATGCGCCGTATCGACCCGGAGGATGGAGTCCGCGTCAGATCGTGCACCATCTGGCCGACAGCCACATGAATGCGTTTATCCGGCTCAAGCTGGGTCTCACCGAGGACAATCCGACGATCAAGCCCTACGAAGAACAGACATGGGCAGACACGCCGGATGGCCGTGACACGCCGGTGGCCCTTTCGATGTCAATCATCGAGGGGCTGCACGCCCGGTGGGCGCACCTCCTGCGATCGCTCGACACGACGGCGTTCGACCGGACCATCCAGCACCCCGAGCGGGGCCCGATGAGCCTGTGCGACCTGCTTCAGCTCTATGCGTGGCACGGCAACCACCACACCGTGCAGGTCCTGCAGATGCGCGAGCGGATGGGCTGGTAAGCCCATCCGTCAGTGCCATCGTCAGCGGGCTGTGGCCGGTACGCCTGTCGTCATCCACGCGGGCGCAGGTTCCCCCTTGAGGTAGTGCGCGAACCAGGCCCCGATACGGCGGTGGTAGTCGATCTGGTTCTTCTTCACCCGAAGGCCGTGGTCTTCGTTGTTGTAGACCAGCATGACCACGTTCTTGCGAGCCCGACGGGCAATGTTATAGAGCTCGACGGACTGATGCCAATACACGGTGCCGTCGTTGTCGCCGGTCATCAGCAGCAATGGCGTGGTCATGGTGGAAATACCGAACACCGCCGAATTCCTGATGTACGCCTGCAGGTCTTCGTAGAGAGGCACCACCATGCGTTGTTGCCCGGTCTCGATGTGATCGGTTTCGGCGATGCCGGCGCTCCAGTGGTGGTTGCCGTAGTTGCTGATGAGATTCGAGATGCCGGCACCCGAGACGGCCGCAGCAAAGACGGTCGAGTGGGTGGCGAGGTACATTGCATCAAAGCCGCCCCACGAGTGGCCCATCACGCCCACCTTCGTGCCGTCGACCACGCCCATGTCGATGACCTTCTTCACAGCAGCCGACACACATTCAACCACCGACACGCCCGGCTCACGGGGCTGAAACACGATGTCAGGCTGGAAGAAGAAGTAGCCCTGCTGCGTGAGCACGGTGCCGTTGTAGTAGTCGCGCTCAGAGGGCGACGTGAACCTGTGCAGACCGTCGGAGAGTTTCTCGTAGAGATACACCACCATTGGGTACTTCTTGCCGGGCTCGTAGTTCGCCGGGTAATACAACGAGCCCTGCAATGTCATCTTCGGCTGGCCCTTCGGGTGAACGGTGTAGTCCACCAGCTCCGACCGTGTCCAGGCGTACTTCGGCAAGAACGCATTCGTCTCGGTGACCGCTCGCGCGTTGGCCAGATCCGGCCCCGTGATGAAGAGGTCGGGCGAGTCGGTGGCGGCCTGTACGGTGTAGATGAACGTATCCGCCTTCTCGGCTTTCGTGAGACCACTCACGCTCTTGTCGAGCCAGATCAACTGCGCGACTCCGCCAGATGCGGCGGGCGCGAAGCGCGAATAGCCCGACTTCTTCGAGCGTGTGCCGAAGGTCGTCAGGTAGCCGCGTTCGAGGTCGAGCGGTTCAGGTGGCGCGCCAAACCCCGCGGCGTCCACGCGCAGGTAACGATGCCGCACCTGCGTCGCGGCACCGGTCGTCAGCTTCGTGGCGCTCCTGCCATCAGGCGTCACCATCCACAGGTCAAACGCATCGTTGAGTACCACCGCCTCGTCCTTGTTCGTCCAGCCGGCCACTCCGAACATCGGCTTCTCGGGCGCCGTGCTGTCGGACTCCGTATCGACGAACGACGTCTTCACCGACCGTGTGATGTTCGTGACGGCCTTCGTGGCGAGGTTGATGGTCCAGTAGTGGCCGCCCTCAGAATACATGAGGTACTTGCCAGTGGGACTAACCGATGGTCCACCCGCCATGCGTGTCCTGATGGGCGTCCGCGCGCCGGTAGCGAGGTCCGCGATCAGCACATCCGCCGCTGACCGGCCAATGGACCGGTCCATCAGGTACGGCGTGAACTCAGAGATCAGGGCCAGCGTCGAGCCGCGAATGGGTGTGACCTGTTCGTTGAATGACTTGCCGACGACGACAAGCGTTCCGTCGGTCAGGTGCCACACCGCCGGGAGGTTCCTTCGGCGATCGTTTGCGACACCGAGCTTCTGTGCCGGCATGACCGTGGTGTCGTTCCAGTGCCACACGTCGAGGTCGGCCCGCTCGGGCACCGCGGCGCCGCGGCCGGCGCCGCGTCCGCCCTCTGGCGACGCAGGCTTCTCAGCCCAGTCCGCCACGCCGACCATGACCATGGCGCTGTCACCGGGGCTCACATCGAGCCACGACGGCCGTCGGAAGGTGACCAGGCGCTGCGACGCCGGCAGTGCGCCGGCCGTGGGGTCCAGTCTGATCGCCCGTTCGCCGGGTTGTCCCACAGACGTCCATGCCAGAACCACCTGCGTCGGGCCATCACGTTTGTCGTCGGACCTGGAGCGAAGCGCCAGCAGGTCGGCTGAATCGTTTCGCCAGACGATCGCGGAGTAGTCTGAGGCAGAAGCGTCCAGCACCTTCAACACCGACGTGGCCGCGTTGAACAGATGGATGCCGTTGCCGGCCTGACCTTCCGCGCTGATGACCATGGCCAGGAGCCGGCCCGTGTCGGAGGCTTGCCACGCGTATTCAGTCACGTTACCGAAGGTCGTTGTCGTTCCTGACGCAAGGTCACGAATCATCACCGTGGTGCCGATCGCCGCTGGCGGCGCGGCTGCGGCTGCACCACCTCGGCCTGCTGCAGGCGGGGCCGCGGGCGTTGCAGCGGCCGGTGCGCCTGGTGCTGCAGGCGCGTAACGCTTCATCGCGATCGACTGGCCCGTGCGATCGAACGCGAATGACTCGATGCCTTCGATGACGGTTTCTGTTTGCGTCGCGAGGTTGAGCAGACCCAACTTCCGTTGGATCTGCTGGCGTGCGGTTCGCAGGCGTTCCTGCTCGGCCTCGGACTGGCCGATGGCGTAGGCCAGCCAGGTTGAGTTCGAGGTGAAACTGGCCTGCGCGCCGAAGGCGACGACCTTCGGGCTGGCTGCCGGCGCGGTTGCGGCCACCCGCAATTCGTTGTCGCCTCCGACACGGTTGATCCCGTACGCGAGCCACTTGCCGTCGGGCGACAGGCCACCACGCGGGGCACCAGGCGCCAGGCTTTCAAACTGGTCGTAGTCGGCCGGTGTGAGAGCAGGTTTGTTCTGGGCGTTGGGTGAGATCGTCCAGCCAAGAACGAGCGCAAAAAACGCGGCAACACACATCACTGACCGGCGCATGGCATTCCCTCCACGTGACAAGAAGACGGCCATTCTAGCGCACGGTCAGGCGCCGGGGTACTTTCGCGCGACGTAGTCGTCCACCAGGGACTGGAACGCGATCGCGAGCTCGCTGTAGGTGCCCCGGAGTGAAGTGACGTGTTGTCCGTCGACGTAAATTGGACAGTTGGGCGACTCGCCGGTGCCGGGCAGTGAAATGCCGATGTTGGCCGCCTTCGACTCACCAGGGCCGTTGACGACACAGCCCATCACCGCCACGGTCATGGTCTCCACGCCCGGGTGCTGCGTCTTCCACACGGGCATCATCTCTCGCACGTATCCCTGGATGCGCTCAGCCAGTTCCTGGAATGTTGTGGATGTGGTGCGGCCGCAACCAGGGCACGCCACGATGGCCGGCGAAAACGCTCGCAGGCCCAGCGCCTGCAGAATCTCACACGCGGCGTACACCTCTTCGCGACGGTCGCCATCGGGCCGCGGCGTCAGAGACACGCGAATCGTGTCGCCAATCCCTTCCGCCAGCAGCACGCCCAGTGCCGCTGCGGACCAGGCGATACCCTTGATCCCCATCCCGGCCTCGGTCAGCCCGAGGTGCAGGGGCTGATGCGTGCGGCGAGCGAGGTCGCGGTACACGGCAATCAGGTCGCGAGGACGCGAGACCTTGCACGAGATGATGATCTGGTCGGTGCGCAGGCCGCAGTCGAGCGCCAGTTCTGTGGATTGCAGGGCCGAGAGCACCATGCACTCGTTCACGATGTCTTCGGACGACCTGCCCAGATCGCGGTCCGTGTTTTCCTGCATCTTCGCCATCACGAGTTCCTGATTCAGGGACCCGCCGTTCACGCCGATGCGCACCGGCTTCTGGTGCTCCACGGCCACCTGGCAGATGGTGGAGAACTGCTCGTCACGCCGACGCCCCGTGCCAACGTTCCCAGGATTGATGCGGTACTTGTCGAGGGCCGACGCCGCGGCAGGGTGGCGCGTCAGCAACTGATGTCCGTTGTAGTGGAAGTCGCCGATGAGCGGAGCCGTGCACCCCGCGTCGATCATCCGCTGCTTGATTTCCGGCACCGCGGCGGCTGCCTCCGGCGTGTTGACGGTGACCCGCACCATCTCGGAGCCGGCCTCGAAGAGCTCCACACACTGGCGCGCCGTGGCCGCCGCATCACTGGTATCAGTCATCGTCATGCTTTGCACGACGATGGGCGCACCGCCGCCGACCTGGACGGAACCCACGCGCACGCCGAATGTCTTGTGCAGCCGCACCGGAATGGCCATGGAACCGATCATACGACGGCCAGCCCGTCTTCACCGGAGTCACAAGGGATGATGGACCCCAGGTGTGGGGCCGATAGAATGATCTGGGGTGGTGCGTATGAGCAGAATGAAGATCGCTGTTGTCGGGATGTTGATGGTGGGACTGGCAGGATCGGCCATGGCGCAGGCCGTGACTGAGGCGGATCTGGGCCGCCTGGATGTGGCCGCAACCGGGGTCACCCGGCAGGCGACTGTTCTCAAAGCGTCGGACCCGACGTTGGCCTCTGAGGTGGACAAGGCGGTGGCCCTGCTCAAGGACGAGATCATTTATCTGCGCGTCCGTCTGCGCCGCGAGGGCTCCGTGCCGCGCGCCGAGTACACGGACCTGCGCGACCGATTGGAGACGCTGCGCGTGAAGGCCGTCGGCCAGAGAGTGACCGTGCAACCCGTCATTGCTGATGATCCCGTCAAGGGCGCGCGCGAGTGGACGGTGCCCGTCGGAACCGAAATGGACGTCCGGCTGCAGACGACGCTGAACTCTCGCACAGCAAAAATTGAGCAACGCTTTGAGGCGACGACCGTGGTCGATTTGAAGATGGAGGGTGACGTGGTCCTGCCCGCCGGCACCATCGTCCGCGGGTTTGTAGGCTCGGTGCATCCTGCGGGGCGGGTGGAACGGCGCGGAAGCCTGACGCTGGCCTTTGACGAAGTGGTGCTCAAGAGCGGTCCTGCTCGCCTGCGAGCGTCGGTGACGCAGGCGCTTGACGGCAAGATGAGCGAAGACGTCAGCCGTATCGGAACGGGTGCCGTGGTGGGGGCGATTCTCGGAGGACTGCTCGGCGGCGGCAAGGGCCTGCTGGTTGGGGTGCTGGTGGGCGGTGGCGGCACGATTGCGGCGACCGATGGCACGGATGTGGACCTGCCGGCCGGAACCTTGCTGCGACTGCGAATCGATTCCCCGCTGGAGGTTCGATAGACTCGTTGGATGATGTCCGTCCCTGATCACGCACGGCGCGTGGCCGCAACTGCGGACGCCTTTGAGGCGTCGATGACGCGGTTCTTGTCTCGCGTGGAGCAGGCCACCGATGCGGCCGCCGAACGGGTGCCACCAGATGGCGGCTGGTCGGTGGCCGGTATTGTCTGGCATGTGGCCGTCACCAATGAACAGTTCGCGGCGCTTGTGGATGGCTCGGTGCCGCTGGCGATTGCGCCTGAGGCCGATTTCGTCGAGACGCCCTTTTCGGAAATCACCGCTCTTGTGCCTGACAAGCTCGAGGCACCAGACACGTTTCATCCCCCGGAAGGCGTCACCCGGGCCGAGGCCTTGGCGCGTGCGCGCGCCTCGCACGCGCGTTTGGCGCAGGCTCTGCGCGAAATCCCTGAATCGCGCGGCCTGTGGTCGGTCAATTCCATTCTCGGCCCGGTCACGGTGTATCAAGTGGGCGACTGGGCCTCGGCCCATGTGGCGCGCCACAACGCGCAGGCGAAACGACTGATCGGCTGACTTCGGGCGTCGGTCCGGAATCGGCGCTACAATTCCCAGTGTTCATACCTCCTGGGGGGAGGTTTTCAGCATGGCCACACACAAACTGAGTTCTGCTGCTGTCGTCGCGATGAGCGTCGCCGTTATTGCCGTCGTGGCCACGATTTCGCCGGTCGGCGCGCAGGCGCCCACCGCGGAACAGGCGCTCATCACGAAGGCCCGCGGTATCCATGAGCGTGTGATCACGCTCGACACACATGACGACATCAGTGCGAACAACTTCCGCGCTGACTGCAACTACACGATGCGCCTGACGACCCAGGTCAACCTGCCGAAGATGAAAGAGGGCGGGTTGGATGTGTCGTTCATGATTGTGTATGTCGGCCAGGGCGCGCTGACGGAGGAAGGGTATGCGAGTGCGTATCGCCAGGCGGTGGAAAAGTTTGACGCGGTGCATCGGCTGACGAAGGAGATTGCGCCGAACGAAATCGAACTGGCGCTGACGCCTGCCGACGTGGTGCGCATTGCCAAGAGCGGCAAGAAGGTGGCCGTCATCGGGATCGAAAACGGCTATGCCATTGGGACCGACCTCGAGCGCGTGAAGGAATTCTGGACGCGCGGCGGCCGGTATATGTCGCTGGCGCACAATGGCAACAGCCAGTTGGCCGACTCGAACAGCACCGAAGCCGCCAATGGCGGCATTCATGGTGGTCTGAGTCCCCTGGGCAAGCAGGTCATTGCCGAGATGAACAAGTGGGGGATCATGGTGGACATTTCCCATCCCTCCACGCAGGCCAACCTGCAGGCGATTGCGTTGTCGAAGGCGCCGGTGATTGCGTCGCACTCCTCGGTGCGGGCATTGGCGAATCACACGCGCAACATGGACGACGAGTTGTTGATGGCGCTGAAGAAAAACGGCGGCGTCATGCAGACCGTGGCGTTTGCCACGTACGTGAAGGTTGATGACAAGGCGGCCGATCGCCAGGCGGCGACCACCGCGCTGAACACCGAATTTGGGATTGCGGTGCCCGCGGGTCGCGGCGGTGGTGGTGGCGGCCGGGGGGCCGGTGCCGCCGGAGGGCGCGCGGGTGGTGAAGGACGCGGGCAAGCCGCGGTGCCAAGCGCCCCGCCGCCGTGTTCGATCGAGGATCCGAATACGGGGACCGCGCCGCAAGCGGCGCGTGGGGGCGGGGCAGGTCGCGGCGGTAATCAGGCCGCGCTGGCGGCCCTGACCCCGGAACGCCGCGCGGAATATGACACGAAGTTGGCGGAGATTCAGGCCAAGTACCCGGCTCCCGCGCGAGCCACGGTCTCTGATTTTGTGAACCATATCGATTATGCGGTGAAGCTCATTGGCGTTGATCACGTGGGAATCTCGTCGGATTTCGACGGCGGCGGCGGGGTGACCGGCTGGAACAGCGCGGCGGAGACCTTTAACGTGACTCTGGAACTGGTCCGGCGCGGCTATACCGAGGAACAGATCGGCAAGATGTGGAGTGGCAACCTGCTGCGGGTGTGGACCGAGGTCGAAAAGGTGGCCAAACAGATGCAGGCGGCGGCCAAGTGATGGACCGCTACTAATAAGGATACGGATCGGCGCGGGGCCACGGGCTCCGCGCCGGGACTAGATCCCCAGCTTCTTCCGCTTCAGGAAGAGGCCTTTTCTGGAAATACCCAGTAATTTCGCTGCATCTGACACCCTCCCGCCCGTGTGTTCGAGGGCCCGCGCGACAAAAGCCCTTTCGATATCCTCGAGGGCCTTGTCGAGCGGTTGATCCAGGCGGACGCTGGCGGTCGGCCCGGCGGGCGTCGACTCGGCCGCCGGTCGCCGTTTCGTCCATCCCTCCACGATTTCTGCCGAGAGGTCTGCCGCCCCGATTGTGGCGCCATCGTCGGCGAGGGCCACGACCCGGCGAACCTCGTTGGCCAGTTCCCTGATGTTGCCCGGCCAGTCGTGCAGCAGTAGTGCGGCGATGAAGTCGTCCCCGACGTTCAGGCGCTGTCGTCCGGCCTCTTCGCAGGCCTTCCGGACGAAGACTGCAGCCAGTGCGGGAATCTCGTCCTTGCGTTCGCGGAGCGGCGGAAGCCAGAGGGGCGCGACGCGAAGCCGATAAAAGAGGTCGCTCCGGAAGCGGCCCTGCGCGACCAGGGACTCGAGTGAGGCATTGGTGGCGGCCACGATCCGCACACGAGTGTGGGTGGGCCGGGGCTCGCCAACCGCATGGACTTCCCCGGATTCCAGGAATCGAAGCAGTTTGGGTTGGATGGCTGGGTCGAGGTCGCCGATCTCATCAAGGAACAAGGTGCCGTGTTCAGCCGCCCGAAACACGCCTCCCGACGCTTCGAACGCACCCGTAAACGCGCCACGCCGATGGCCGAAGAGTTGACTCTCAACCAGGTCCTTCGGGATGGCTGACGCGTTGAAGGGAACGAAAGGGCCTCGCGACCATTTGCTCTGAGTATGGATGACCCTGGCCATCACTTCTTTCCCCGTTCCCGTCTCGCCCATGATCAACACGGGCAATTCGCTCGAGGCCAGTTTGATCGCGACGCGGAGGACCTCCTGCATTCGGGGTGACCAGAACACGGAGTCACCGCTGCTCGGAAGGGAAACCTGCGGCCAGAGCAGGTCCTCGTCAAGCCGGTGTGGATCTCCGGAACGGCTGATCGCCGCTCTGGCGACCTCGACGAGGTTCCGGATCATCGAGACGTCTTCAAGTGTGTGCACGTCTCGAAAGCGGAGTACCGCGCGCCGGTCGACGTCAGACAGGATGATTCGGTGCGTGCCGTCCGATGCGGTCTCCCAGGCGACAGGTCCACCGGCGGTGTCGTCGCCCGCTGTCTCGGTCGTGACGTCAAGGCGTGAATGGAGGGAGGTGCTGGCCACCACAGCGGCGAGCCGTTGGCTCATGACGTCTATGGACTGACCGGCGCTGAGTGCGGTCGCGATGTCGGTGAGGATGAGATTGGTGCTCTCCGTGTCGACCTGGTCCCTCCGTTCGGCGGGCACGACAACGCGGGCGTGGTCGGGCAGCGCCTCACGCTCCTTTGTGACCACCCACTCCTGAAATCGATGGGAGATGGCCTGGCAGGCGCGAAGGGCCCGGTCGAAGTGCCGGGCGCCGCGCACGGCGTCGCCGCGCAGAGTCAGGCATGTGCCGGTGGCGGCCTCAACGGTGATGAGTGGATCGACGGCGCCTCTGGGGCAGAGGCGCAGCGCTGCGACGAGCGCCTTGTCGGCGTCGTCGTGCTGTCCGAGGAAGGCGAGGGCGCGGGCTTTGGCGCTGAGGAGCGACGCATGCCAGACGCGGAGTTGGCGCCGCTCCAACTCCGGGTGGGCTGCGTCGACGACTGCAATGATCCCTTCCCAGTCTCGAACATGGCTCAGGTAGAGGCAGCGGGTGATTTGACAGGCGAGGTCGTACCAGGACCGTGCCGGGACGTGTTGGCTGCGAATGAGCGTCTCGGCCTCGTCAAGGTGGCCGACGCACTCCGGCAAGTTGCCTTCGTATAAGGCGACGTTGGCCAGGCTGTCGGCGAGGCCAAGGTGGACGAAAGACATTTCCCCGGCGACGCTCCTAGCTTGCTCGAGGTAGAGGCGCGCCTGCTTCGCGTTACCGAGGTACAGCGTGAACAACCCCATATTTCCCAGAGCTCGCGCCCGGAGAGGTTCCTTGTCGTTCTGGTTAGCCTCCTCAAAGGCCCTGACAGCTGTCCGCCGGGCCTGATCGACGCTTCCGATATCAAGGAGAGGCGACGCGGAGACAAGCTCGATTGAGCACCTGAGATCGCCCGAGCCCGTTTCGATAGCCAAGCGCTTGGCGATGTCGAGATGTAGGCGCGCGTCCGAACTCGACCCGCGAAGGGCCTCGATTCGCGCAACCGCGAGGTGCAGACCCGCGAGAGATGAGGCGTCGCCGATTGCAGTTGCGAGTTGTCGAAGTGTAGCAAGACGCGATGCAGCGTCTCGCGGAGCCTGGAATGTCGATTCCCTCACAAATAGGGAGAACTCAGCGCCAAACCTCGCTCCCTCCGCCTCGCCCCGAAGGTCCCAGCACAGTCCTGAGAGCAATTCCAGCGACCTCACGGCTGCTCCGGTGTCATACAGTGCCGTGGCGTGGACTAGGCGCAAAGGCGGGTCATTCAAGCCGGAGCCCTCGGCCAAGGCGATAGCCTCGGACAGGCGGCCACTCCGGTACAGACTCTGGGCCTGCTCGGTCGATGGCGAGACGCTGGTAAGGATGCGCTCGGGCATGATCGCGCGGACAATACCAGATTCGGGCCAACCGTACGCTACCCCTGAGGCAGCCCAATTCGATTGATGTACAAGATTGTGAGGCTTCGGTTCAGCTAGTGAACCTGCCTGCCGTCGCTGCGGACACCGCCCACATGACGGACCACACCCGCGTCCTGCGCATTGAGCCGGCCAGGGGCAAACAGCAGGGCGGCTGATTCAAGCATTCGGCTATGGTCCTTCTGGAACTCTTCGCCGGCGTACAACGCGATCACACCAACAACCAGATCGCCATCGAAGACCGGGGTCGCGAGAGTGAAGCGCAAGGGCACGGGAAGGATGCGGGCAACCGGCCCCAGATCCAGCGCCGCGTCGGAGTTGAAGACGATTTGCCGATGGGCAAACGCCCAGCCAGAGATTCGTTCGCCCACCGGGATTCTGGTTGATTCGATCGTGGACGAACCAGACCCGGCACAGAACACGGCTGTGAGGTCGCCCTGGCCTGGCGACTGTGTATAGAAGGCGACCGCCGCTGCCGGGATCACCCGCCGCACATGCCTGAAAAACACTTCGGCCGCCGCCTCAAGCGACGGCGCTTTGGGCAACTCGCGTCGCAATTCGCCGAATTCCCGTTCCTCGGCTGTCGCCGCGCTGATGACGTCCAAAGCCGAGTGGGCGAGGTGGCCCATTGACGTGGCCGCGCCGGGGACATTGCGACCTTCGGCTTCATCAATCGCTTCCAGCCGGTCGAGGATCCGGAGGAATCCGTCCACGACCCACGGGTCGTACATGGTGCCCCGCCGGTCAATCAGGATGTGCTCAGCCTGCTGGCGCGTCATCCGCGGGCGGTAGGGCCGGTCGGACGTGAGCGCGTCATAACAATCCACGACCGAGAGGATGCGCGCGCCGAGCGGGATCTCCTGTCCCTTCAGGCCATCGGGGTATCCCTGCCCGTTCCAGTTCTCGTGGTGGTGTCTGACAATGGGCTCAACCGGGTACGGAAAATCGATGCTCTTGAGGATGTTCGCACCGACGGCGGCGTGTTCCTTCATTTTCTCAAACTCCGCTGACGTAAGCGGGCCGGGTTTGTTGAGGATGTACTCGGGCACAGCCAACTTCCCGGTGTCGTGCAGAAGTGCCGCCGCTTCTATGGCTCTGATCTGCTTGTCATCGGTGACACCGAGTGCGCGCGCAGTTTCCATCGTGTACTGCTGCACGCGCCGGATGTGGCCGTGGGTGACCTGGTCCTTCGCATCGATCGCCATGGCGAACGCCGCGATGGTGGACATGTGGACTTTTTCGATCGCGTCAATCCGGCCCTGCATTTCCTCGACCCTGCTCGCGGAGTTCCGATACGTGAAATACAGCATGGTCATCAGCGGCAAGATCACGAGAATTTGCGCGAAGATTCCGTCTCTAGAAGCCAAGAGCGCGGCAATCGATGCACCTGCAAAATAGGTCAGGAACCCGTCTCGGATGCCCCACCAAGTAACCGCAAAGTCACGGGCTACCGTGGTTCGCACCTTGCCTTGCGTTAAGGCGATGGCCATGGCCACAAGAGAGGAATTGACCAAGAAATACAGGACTGCAAAGACACTTAGGCCCACAACAAAGACGAATGCGCCGTCTTCAAGCTGCAACGGTGGCGGACCCGTGATCGAGAAGAGGGCCTGTGCCGCCAGCCACACTGACAGCGGCGGAGCCGCGAGATTAAATGCCGTACGATTCCAGTCGAATCGGCGCTTCGAGTAGCAAATCTTCCCCGAAAGCACTGCTGCGTCAAGCAGGACCAGTACTGTGCCAACCTCCGCACCGTGCACAAGAGTTCCCCAGATCACGAAGGTCTCGGATACAGAGTAACGCGCACCAACGGACTGAAACTTCACTGATAAGAATCCGCTGACCAGAGTCAGCACTGTCATCCACAACCACTCGCTACCGGGCGGGGAGACGATCAGCTGTCGGATGTTTATCGCGGATGCTAGGAATCCGCTGGCCACGACTGCTATCCAGAACGCTCGGGCTGTCTTTGAAAAAGTGAGGCTAGTTGGTTTGGTCATCGTGTCAAGGATGGGACCGTAGGAGGCTGGCGAGGGCTTGGAGCAACAGCGTCAGTTCGCAACTAGGTCCAAGAAGATGACCGGGTGAAAAAGGGTCTCAATGAGAACAAGCGAGTGGTGCGACAAATCTCCAACAACGATTGTGCAAGCCAACCGCTTCAACTCCAAACGATGATGGTGCGAATCATGGCGTCTTGATATCCCCGAAATCACTGGCGTCCAAAAACTGTGTCAACCCCAAACGATAATCGTAAGAATCATGGCGTCCTGCTTTCGGAATCAAAAGGCTTTTCACGACTCTTCTCAACCCCAAACGATAATTGTGCGAATCATGGCGTCCTGCTTTCGGAATCCAAAGGCGTTTACGATGTCTCAACCCCAAACAATAATTGTGCGAATCATGGTGTCCTGCTTTCCAGAATCAAGGCGTGATGTCACTAGCCCCAGACAATAATCGTGCGGTTCATCGCTGGCCTCCGGTAGTGGCGTCGGCAGGGAGTGTGTTGTCCCAAACCAAGGTGTTATCCCAAACCAGAGTGTTGTCCCAGACCAGGGTGTTGTCCCAAACCAAGGTTTCACCCCAGACTCTGTTGTCCCAAACCAAGGTGTTGTCCCAGACCAGGGTGTTGTCCCAGACCAGGGTGTTGTCCCAGACCAGGGTGTTGTCCCAGACCAGGGTGTTGTCCCAGACCAGGGTGTTGTCCCAGACCAAGGTGTTATCCCAGACCATGGTGTTGTCCCAGATCATCGTCGTGCCCCAGGTCGATTGCTGACCGAATGCCATTCCACTGCCGAAGGCCTGTTCGCCGCCGATCGTGTTCGACGTCTGCACCGTGTCGCCGTTATCGCGCGTGGCAAACTTCACAGCCAGCGCGACATTGATCGCTCCTGCGCCCTGGGCGATGATCCCGGTGTCCGGAATGAACTGCGCCGTCAGTTGCAGGGCCGTCTTCACCTGACGCGGCGTCAGTTCGGGATTCGCCTGCAGCAACATCGCCGCCGCGCCGCTGACCACCGCCGCCGCCATGCTCGACCCCGACAGCACCAGGTAGGACCCGCCGTTGGCGCCAGTCACCCGGCGCTCCGGCAGCATCTCCCACAGCAGGCTCCGCTTGGAGATCGCTGACACAATCGCGTTGCCCGGCGCCACGACGTCCGGCTTGAGCAGGGTGTTCTTCGGAAGGTCCCCGGGCGTCGCAGGCGCCGGCGTGCCCGGGTCCACCACCGGACCACGCGAGCTGTACGTCGCCACTTTGTCGTCGCTCCGGAACACCGTGCCATTCGTGTTCAACGCACCCACCGTCAGCGCGCCAGGCGTAAAGCCCGGCGATACAATGGCGCCGACAATCGGTACGCCTGCGGCGTTCTTGCCCATGTTGCCCGCCGACGCCACCACCACAATGCCCGCCGCAACCGCGCGCTCCACCGCCAGCGCCAGCGGATCATCGCGATACGCTTCAGACGCCGGGTGGCCCAGCGACAGGTTGATGACCCTGATGCCAAGGCGCAGCTTGTATTTGATGCAGAAGTCGATGGCTTCGATCACATCCGACACGTAACCCGATCCGTCGTCGCTCAGCACTTTCATGCTGATGAGGGACACGCCAGGCGCCATGCCGATATACGGCGTACCGTCCGATCGCGACCGACTGCCCGCGCCGCTGCCCGCAATAATGCCCGCCACGTGTGTGCCGTGGCCATACCCATCTCTGCCACCTTCGCGCACACCACCCTTCGGGTTGGTGAAGTTATACGACACCAGCAGGCGATTCTCCAGGTCTTCGTGCCCTGAGATGCCCGAGTCCAGCACCGCCACGCCGACGTTCCGGCCGGTGACACCCCCAAACGCCGAACCGGATCCGCCGCGCCACACCTGGTCGGCACCGGTGGCCTGCGGCGTGATGGCCATCGTGCTGAAGATCTTGCGGTCCTCCTCGATGAACTTCACGCCCGCGTCAGCCGCCAGCGCGTTGAGTTCGGTGGGGGTGCCATGAAACACCGCGCCCGACGACATCCGCTTCACCCGCAGGTTGTAGGTCCGCTCCATGCGGTCCACCTCGGCCTGGGGCGCCGTGACGATAACCGGCACCTGGCGGCCGTCGTCGGGTTTCGCCAGTTTCCGCGAGAGCTCGGAGGACATGCGCGCCCGTTGCCCGTCACCGGCCATCGCGAAGGACGGAAGTGCCAGTCCGACAGCGAGAGCGAAGCCAATGGGGGCGACCCAGATGGGCGACAGGCGGCTGGCGGCGACGTTGTGTGTGTTCATAAGAGCATTCATTCGAGCAAGGGGCGGAGCACCACCGTGGTCCCGCCAACTGAAGCCGCTCGTACGCACATACCGTACCACCGATGCGACATAGAACTAACTAGATGGGGTCGAAAAACAGCCAGAAAAGCGGAGTTTCCGTAGCATCCTTATTGGCGATCGATCTTCGGACATTACAAAATCGTCGGAACAAACGCAAAAATGTGTAAGGTGTATACGCAGCTCTACACGGTAAGCACGGCGCCAAAGTCGTGTAATTGCCGCATAATACGCGCCATCGGCGTCCGATGAATGACACTTTTGGCCGCGATTTTAGGAGCGCTATGACACCCTCCCGTATCCTGCGCCTGGTTCTGGCGGTTGCACTAGCCGTTGCGGTCATCGTTTTTGTCTGGCAGCGTGGTACACCACAATCCGAGACCGATTCAACGCCGCGAACCGGCGGAAAGCTGGTCGCGACCTTCCGCACAGAGCCCACCCATTTCAACCGGCTCGTGGAGGCGCGGCCGGTGGCCCGGCTGACCGCGCTGCTCACGCAGGCCACCTTGCTGCGCGTGGACCCCGGCACGGGGGCACTCGATCCTCGCCTGGCCACCGAGTGGACGGGCACACCCGACGGGTTGACGTGGACGATCACGCTCCGCAACGGCGTGCGTTTTTCCGACGGCACCGCCTTCACCGCCTCTGACGTGCTGTTCACATTTCAGGCGATCTACGACGAACGCGTGAACAGTCCGCTGGCCCCCGACCTGCTCGTCAAGGGCCAGCCAATCCAGGTGAGGGCCATCGACGATCACCACATCGTGCTCACGTTCCCCTCACCGTTTGGACAAGGGCTGGCCATACTCGACAGCGTGCCCATCCTGCCGCGACACAAACTGCAGGCGGCGCTTGACTCCGGCACGTTCCGCACCGCATGGAGTGCCAGCTCAACCGTCTCGGACATGGCGGGCATGGGCCCGTTCATGCTGCAGGAGTACGTGCCGGCCCAGCACCTGCGATTCGTCAGGAATCCCCACTTCTGGCACACGGACACCAAGGGACAGAAGCTGCCGTACCTCGACGAACTCGAGGTGCAGATCGTGCTCGAGCAGAACGCTGAGCTTCTGCGCTTGCAGTCGGGCAACTCCGATCTCACGAACGGCGGCGCGCGAGCCGAAGACCTCGCCATGCTGCACGATGCGGAAACGGCGGGTCGCGTCAGGCTCGTGGATGCCGGTCCGGCGACCGACGTCAGCACGTTCTGGTTCAATCTCACACCAGGCGCAAAAGCCGTTGCAGACAAACCCTGGCTGGCGGAGGAGGCGTTCCGCCGGGCGATTTCGCATGCGGTGAATCGCCAGGCCATCGTTGACACGGTGCACCTGGGCTCGGCCGCCGTGGTGTATGGTCCGGTGTCGCCAGGCCACGGAGACTGGTTTGTGCCCGATTTGGGGGCCACGCCATTTGATCTGGCCCGCGCGCGCACGCTCCTCACCTCGATCGGTCTGCACGATCGCAACGGCGACGGCGTACTTGATGACGCGTCCAATCGGCCCGTCGAGTTTTCGCTCCTCACGCAACGCGGACACACCGAGCGCGAACGTACGAGCGCGCTCGTGCGTGAACAACTGCGCCAGGTCGGAATTACGGTCAACGTGTCGCCACTGGATCAGAACGTCGTGCGGGCGCGGTTTGAAAGCGGCGACTACGAAACGATCTACTACGGCGCGCAGTCGAACTCAACAGACCCGACGACGAGTCGCGCGTTCTGGCAGAGCGGCGGCCAGATGCACTTCTGGAATCCCAATCAGATCACGCCGGCCACCGAGTGGGAGGGCCGCATCGACGCCCTCATGCAGCAACAGGCCGAGACGATGGATCGGTCGGAACGGAAGCGGCTGTTTGCCGAGGCGCAGCAACTCCTCGCCGACCACGTGCCGGCCCTGTGGTTTGCGGCAGCACATGTGACGGTGCCGATGAGCGCACGTGTCGGTGGAGCCACACCATCGGTGATTCAGCCGCCCGTGTTGTGGAACGCGGAGATGTTGTACGTCCAGGGGCCGCGCCGGTGAACCACGCCACCGCGGCGCAGGTCATTCGCCGCGTCGTGGCCGCGCTCGTCCTGGTCCTCTCGGTGTCGACCGCGGCGTTTACGCTCGCGCGGCTCGCGCCCGGCGATGAAACCACGGCCGATGTGATGGAAGGCGTTGACGCGGAGACGATCGCGCGAAAGCGCGAGCGACTCGGGCTCGACCGGCCGTTCCCGGTACAGTTGGCGCACTTTACATGGGATCTTCTGCGACTCGATCTCGGCGAATCGGCGAGCTACGATCGGCCCGTTGCGGCACTCGTGGCTGAACGCGGCGCCAACACCGCCCGGCTGGCGTTTGCCGCGTTGCTCCTCGCGACTCTCGTCGGGTTGCCTCTCGGAGTGGTGACCGGCGCGTACGCCGGCACGTGGGTCGCGCGCCTGCTGTCGACGGTATCCATCGCCGTGCTCGCCTGTCCGCCGCTGGTGGCGGTGCTCGCGTTGCTCTACATCGCCGCCACCACCGGCTGGATGTCGGTGGCGACTGGAGATCTGCTGGTGCCGTCGCTGGCACTCGGCCTGCCGGTTGCCGCGACGCTTGAGCGACTGCAGTCTCAGGCGACACAAGACGCTATGGCGTCGCCCGACTTACTCGCCGCCGCCGCCCGCGGTATTCCGCCGCTTCGTCTGGTGTGGGTGCATGCGGCACGACAGTCGTTGCGCCCGGTGCTGGGCGTCTACGGCATTGTGATCGGGAGCCTCTTCAGCGGATCGATGGCCGTCGAGTTTGCTACCTCCTGGCCGGGCCTTGGCCGCTTGATGCTCGACGCCGTGCAATTCAGCGACGTTCGGCTGGTGGCTGGCTGTGTGTTCGCCGGAGGCATCTGCCTCGCCGTCGGCAATCTGGTGGCCGATGGGCTGCGCACACTGGTTGACCCCAGGGTGAGGGATCTGGTGTGATGCGAGGCGCGGCAGGCGGATTGCTGGTCGCCTTCCTGCTCCTGGCGGCGACCGCTCCATGGATCACGTCGAACAGCCCCGAGCGCCCGTTTGACGACCGGGCATTTGCCCCGCCCATGCGGGTCCATGTGCGCGATGCCGAAGGATGGCACGCGCCATTCGTCTACCGGCAGCAACTGGTGCATCGTACGCGCCGGATTTATGTCGAGGATCACGTGGCCCGAGTGCCGCTGCGGTGGTTGTCGACCGGGCGCCTGGTGTCGATCGATCCCGCCGCCGGCCCCCTGCTCTGGTGTGGCGCCGACGCGCTCGGTCGAGACCTCTGTGCCCGGCTGGTCTACGGCGCCAGGTTGTCGCTCGGTGTCGCAGTGCTTGGCGCCTCCGGCGCGTTGCTGCTCGGCGCGCTGCTCGGTGGCGTGGCAGGAGCGACGGGCGGCCGCCTCGACACGCTCATCATGACCGTGGCCGACTTCGTGCTGGTGCTGCCGGTCGTGTATCTCGTGATGGTGCTGCGCGCCACGCGCCCGCTCGTGATCAGTCCGGCCGAAGTCTTCTGGCTCATGGCCACGCTGTTCGCCCTTGCGGCCTGGCCCGACGTGGCCCGTGGCGTTCGCGCGATCGTCGCCACTGAGCGCACACGCGACTATGCCGCAGCCGCACGCGCCCTTGGCGCCGGCCCGTGGCGCGTGATTACCCAACTGCTGCCGGCGGCGTACGGATTCCTGCGGATTGAGTTCGTTCTGCTGATCCCCGCACTGCTGGTCGCCGAATCGACGATCTCATTCGTCGGTTTCGGATTCGAGGGGGCCACGCCCAGCTGGGGCGGACTGCTGAAAGACAGTGAGGCGCTGACCGCCATGTACTCAGCACCCTGGCTCTTGCTGCCCGCTGCGGCACTGTTCGTGGTCGTGCTGGCGTTGCAGACAGTGGCGGGGTCACGTGCCAGCCTCGGTGCCTCCGTCGTTGACACCACGGCCGCGCGCCGATAGCCTCGGCAGGGTGATGACAATCCGATGAATCTCCATGGTGTGTTTCCTCCCGTGCCAACCCCGTTCGATCCGGTGACCGGCAATGTCAAACTACCGGCCCTGTCAGACAATATCGGTCGGCTCCTGCGCGCGCCCGTGGCCGGAGTGCTCGTGCTCGGTTCGAATGGCGAAGCCGGCTTGCTCGACGAAGGTGAGGCCGACGACGTGGTCTTGGCCGCCCGCGCCGTCGTGCCCGCTGGCCGCACACTGCTGGTTGGCGCCGGGCGCGAATCGACACGCGCCACCATCGCGGCCTGTGCGCGTGCGGCAACCAACGGCGCCGACAGCGTGCTCGTGCGGGCGCCGTCGTTCTTCAAGGCCCAGATGACCCATGACGCGCTGGTGGCGCACTACCGCGCCGTTGCCGACGCTTCGCCAGTTCCCGTGATGCTCTACAACGTGCCCGGTATGGCGGGTTTCAGTCTGACGGTGCCGATGGTGCGCGCGCTCGCGGCGCACCCCAACGTCATCGGCATCAAGGAAACCAGCAACGACCTCGAGCGTCTCGGCCAGTGTGCCGCGATCGCCGGCACCGGGTTCGACGTGTTGGTGGGCTGGGCTCCGGTGGCGCACGCCGCAGCGGTGGCGGGTGCACGCGGCGCCATTATTGCCGTGGCCAACGTGCTGCCAGACGTGTGCGCGCAGTTGTGGGGGTACGCAATCGAGGGCCGCCATGCCGAGGCCCTTGGGCTCCAGCGTCGCATCACGACGCTCGCGCAGTTGGTCTCGAGCGTGCATGGAGTCGCGGGTCTCAAGTGCGCCCTCGATCTGGCAGGCGCCTATGGCGGGCCCGTGCGGGCACCGCTGCTGCCGGTGAGCGCCACCGTGGCCGACGACATCCGTTCCGCCCTTGCCCAGTGGCAATCCTGACGAAGACCGCGAAGAATGTGACCATGTCCACGTCCGACCTGCCAACCACTCCGCGACTCCTCATGGGGCCGGGGCCTTCTCCCGTTTCGGATCGGGTGATGCAGGCCATGGCCGCGCCTCCGCGCTCGCACCTCGACCCGGAGTTCGTCCTCCTGCTCGACGACGTCCGCGCCCGGCTGACGGAGATGTTCCAGGCGCCGGCAGGACATTTCACATTCGCGCTCTCGGGCACCGGCACCACGGGCATGGACGCCGCTGCCGCGAATCTGCTTGAGCCGGGCATGATGGTGCTCTGCGTCGTGAATGGTTATTTCGGTGATCGACTGGCGCAGGTGTGCGCGATCCACGGCGCGTTTGTCGAGCGGCTCGAAGGAGAGTGGGGGAAGGCGATCGATCCCGCGCAGGTGGAGCGGGCGATGAGCGAGGGGCGTTTCGACGTGGTCGCGGTCGTCCACGGCGAAACATCAACCGGTGTGCTCAATCCCGTTGGCGAAATCGCGGCGCTCGCGCGACAGCACGACACCCTGCTCATTGTGGACGCCGTGACCTCACTGGGCGCAGTTCCGGTGGATGTGGCCGCGTGGAACGCGGACGCCGTCTATTCCTGCTCGCAAAAGGGCATTGGCGCCCCGTCAGGCCTCTCGCCGATCACGTTTTCCGAGCGTGCACGCAAGGGACGCGTCGGGGCTCCGCCCTTTTCACTCGACGTTCAGAAGCTCGAGGACTTCTGGGTGAGGCGCCGTTACCACCACACGATTTCGGCGCCGATGATTTATGCCCTGCATGCCGCTCTCGCCGAGGCCGCAGACGAAGGGCTCGAGGCCCGCTGGCAGCGGCACGCGGACGCACATCGTGCGCTCGTGACTGGCCTGGAGGCGATCGGCCTTCGTGTGCTTCCCGCTCCGGAACATCGGCTCCACAGCTTGAATGCCGTCTGTGTGCCCGACGGCGTCGACGCGGCCGAGGTGAGAGATCGAATGCTGACGAAGCATCAGATCGAGATCGGCGCCGGACTCGGGCCGCTCGCGGGCAAGATCTGGCGAATCGGGTTGATGGGGAGCGGTGCCACCCTCCACAATGTGGAGAAGGTGGTGACGGCGCTCGCCAAATCGCTCGGCCGCACTGCCCCCAAGAGGTAGACGCATGCTTCGTCGTGATTGGCTCGTGGTCATCGCCATCGTCGGGATGGCCCGTGTGGCCCGCGTCGCGGGCGGGGGCTGATGCGGCGAGCGCTGCGAATCGCGCTGGCCACCGCCGCGATCGTCTTCGCGATGCTTTCCTATACCTGGATGACACTGCCGAATGTGCGCGTGCTGGCGAAGACGCCGCCGGCGACCACCGCGTTCATGCGCATGCGCGAGTCGCAGGCGTCCGGCCAGGACCGCACACCCCGACGCCGACACCAGTGGGTGAGTTACGATCGCATTTCGCCGAATCTGAAGCGCGCCGTGCAGGTGGCCGAGGATGCGGCGTTCTGGCAGCACCAGGGGCTGGACTTCGACGAAATCCGGGCGTCACTCGAGTCCAACTGGGAACGCGGAGAGTTTGCGCGAGGCGCGTCGACGATCACCCAGCAACTGGCGAAGAATCTGTACCTGTCACCCTCACGGAACCCCTACCGGAAAGTGCGCGAGTTGTTTATCGCGCGCCGGCTCGAGGCGGAGTTGTCCAAGCGGCGCATCTTCGAGCTGTACCTGAACTTGATTGAGTGGGGCGATGGGATCTGGGGCGCCCAGGCCGCCTCGCTGATCTACTTCGGGATTCCAGCATCAGAACTGAACCCGTCGCAGGCCGCCCTGCTCGCGGGCGCCATCATCAACCCGCGCGTGTACAGTCCGGCGCGGCCGAACGCACGTCTGCTGCGCCGCCAGCAGATCATTCTGACGCGGATGGGCGCGGAGTAGTCCCCAGTACGCGCCGCGCACCCACATAGCGCGACGTCCAGTACGACGACCGCATCTGTTCGACGCGAACGACACCAGACGATGCAGGCGCGTGGACGAATGCCACAGGGCTGATCGCCAATCCGACATGGGATGGCCCGGGCGCGACTGTCGAGAAGAACACCAGATCGCCGGCGCGCACGTGACGCCGATCCACGCCCGTGCCGAGTGCATACTGCTCGGCCGCCGTGCGTGGAGCCGGCACCGCATGCTGCGCCAGCACGTATCGCACGAACCCACTGCAATCGAATCCGCTCACCGGGTTGTCGCCGCCCCAGAGATACGGCACGCCTTGGAATCGCAGCGCCGTCCCGAGCACGGCCCCCGCGACAGGGTGCAGCGGCACAGGGGTCGCGTCTGGCCTGATCGAGACCGGCGACGGAGCGGTCGGAAACGGTGACGGGTAGACGCCAGTCGACGACATCGATCGCGCGGCACAGACCGACGAGGCCGCGGCCCACAGCACCACCAGGCCGGCCCGCAAGGCGCGGTTTACACATTCCATCACCGCCTTATCGGTCCCTGAGGCGAGGGCCGTCATGGCATGGCTCTAACTTGCTGAAAACGTTGATGTTATCAATCATTGACGCTTGACACGGCGGCGCGCCTGACCGACAATAAGCGCCAGTCACCGCCATGGAACAGACGCTGCTGCTCAACGCCACTTACGAACCCTTGCGGGTGGTGCACTGGCAAAAAGCGATCACGCTCTGGTGTCAGGGCAAGGTCGAGATTGTCTCGGTCTACGACCGTGAAATACGCGCCGTGACGTTCAGCATGAAGTTGCCTTCGGTGATTCGCCTCCTTCGCCGCATCCGGGTGCGCCGCCGGCTGGACTACGTGCCGTTTTCGCGCGCCAACATCTATGCGCGCGATGATCATCGTTGTCAGTATTGTGGTGCCGTCTTCCCGACAGCCGAGCTGACCTTCGACCACGTTGTGCCGGTGGCGCAGGGTGGCCGCAAGGACTGGGAAAATATTGTGACGTGCTGTATCAGCTGCAATCGACGCAAAGGCGGTCGTACACCGACGCAGGCGCACTTGCACCTGATTCGACCGCCCAAACGTCCTGACAAGGCTCCGGCGATTCGCATCACGTTCGGCTTGCGACACGCGCCCGAGAGTTGGCGCGACTACGTCTACTGGAACGTCGAACTTGACGACGTGTAGTTCGTGCCGGTGCTGACGTCACTCCGCCCGAGGGCGGCGGTCCCCGGCGGACGGGTGACGTTGCTCGGCGCCGACCTACCCCTGCCGCCCGATGAGCCTCCGTACGTGACTCTGGGCGGCCTCCGGTGCCGCGTCGTCTTCGCGTCGCGGCAGTCGATCGACGTCGTCGTGCCCGCCGAGGCGTCGGGAGGCGCGATGCCGGTGCGCGCGGAGGGCGTGCCGGGGGATCCGCTGATGCTCGAAGTCGCCACGGTGGTGGTAAACGACGTCCACCAGGTGGATAGCCCGCTCTGTGACCCAAGCGGCGCTGTGTACTTTACGCACAGTGGCACGCGCGGCGCGAAAGCGCCGGTGCCGCTCGGCCGCGTGAATCCCGATGGCACGCACGATTCGCTTCCTGTGGACATCTCAAACCCCACGTCGCTGGCGCTGGGACCCGACGGCACGATCTATGTGTCCAGCCGTTTCGACGGGCAGATCTATCAGCTCACTCGAGACGCTCGCGCGGAGCTGTATGCGACCGATCTCGGCGTGGCGACCGGCCTCGCGTGCGCGGCTGACGGCACGGTCTACGTCGGCGACCGCACCGGCACGATCTTCCGGATCAGCGCGGGCAAGGCCGGGGAGTCGAAGCGCCACGTCGAGTCATACGCGACGATTCCCGCGAGCGTGGCGGCGTTCCACTTGACCATGGGGCCTGACGGATGCCTGTATGTCACCGGGCCCACGCTCTCGGCGCACGATGTCATCTACCGTGTGACGCCCGAGCGCGAGGTGCAGGTCGTGTGCGGGGGGTTCGGACGACCGCAGGGCCTCGCGTTTGACGCCTCCGGCGTGCTGTTTGTGGCGGATGCGCTTGCTGGCGCATCCGGCCTGTACCGCGTGGACGTGCGCGACGCGATGCCGGTCCCAGAGCTGATGATCGCCGCATCGCACCTGGTCGGCGTGGCGTTTGACGCGCAGGGGAGCGTGTTGCTGTCGTCGAGCGACACCATCTGGCGGCTCCCGGCGGCTACTCTTTCGCGTCGATCTTCGTGATCGTGAAGCCCGTGAACCCGTAGATCGCCGAGACGATCGGGTTCAGCAGGTTGAAGAACGCAAACGGCAGGTAGGTCAAGGTCGCAACGCCCAGGGTCTGCGCCATGAACGCACCGCAGGTGTTCCAGGGGACCAGGGCTGAGGTCATGGTGCCGGCATCTTCGAGGCACCGAGAGAGATTCTGTGGCGCCAGTCCGCGACGGGCAAACTCCGCTCTGAACATGCGCCCTGGAATCACAATGGCCATGTACTGATCCGAGGCGACCACGTTCATGCCGATGGACGTCGTCAGCGTGGCGGCGATGAGGCTGCCGGTACTGCGGACCATGCCAAGGATGGCTTCCGCGATCCGGCCGAGCATGCCCGTGGTTTCCATCGTCGCACCAAACGACATCGCCGACAGGATGAGCCAGACAGTATTGAGCATGCTGCTCATCCCCCCGCGTGTGAGCAGGTCGTCGAGCGCCGCGTTGCCAGAGGTCAACGCGAAGCCCGATCCAAGCGCCTGCCAGCAGCCTTTGATCATCGCGGCCCAGGCGGGCAAGGTGGGCGCGTCCGCAAGTCTTGCGACGGCAGCTGGCTGGAAGATCATGGCAAACACGCTGCCGACCAGCGCGCCGATGAGCAGCGCGGGAGTCGCCGGCATGCGTCGGACGACGAGGACCAGGACCAGCACCACGGGCAGCAGCAGGTGCGGGCCGATGACGAAACTCCCGGCGAGGGCCGCCAGAATGGCGTCCACGGCGACGGTGTCTTTCGGCGTTGCGGCATTGAGTCCCAGGACCGTGAACAGGATCATCGCAATGACAATGCTCGGGGTGGTCGTCCACAGCATGTGTCTGATGTGGGTGAACAGATCGGTGCCGGCCATGGCGGGCGCGAGGTTGGTCGTGTCCGACAGCGGCGACATCTTGTCGCCGAAGTAGGCGCCGGAGATGATCGCGCCGGCGGCGAGTCCGAGGTCAAGATTCTGCGCGACCGCGATGCCAATCAATGCCACTCCAACGGTGCCGGCGGTGGTCCATGAACTGCCGGTGGCCAGTGAGACGAGACAGCACAGCGCACAAGCGCTGGGGAAAAACGTCGCCGGTGTCAGCAACTGCAGTCCGTAATAGATCATCGTCGGCACGATACCAGCCAGAATCCACGAGCCGATGAGAGCGCCCACGATGAGCAGAATGAGCACCGCGCTCATCGAGAGCGAGATTCCGTGGACGATGCCCGCCTCGATGTCCGCCCAGGGGTGGCCGAGGCGGATGCCGATGGTCGCCGCGACTGCCGCGGCCATGATGAGCGCGATCTGGTTCGGCCCCCCGGAGTTCCCGTCACCAAAGAGGGCGACAGAGCCGGCGAGCAGGACGATCAGCACCCCGATGGGCAGCAGGGAGAGTGCCAGGGACGGCTTCTGACGGACTGTGGTCATATCAACTCCGGAACGGCGCGATGATAGCATCCCATCCGCCCATGGCCTTTCTCGACGGTGTACGCGTGCTGGATCTGACGCGCCTGCTGCCCGGCGGATACGCGACGCTCATGCTGGCAGAACTGGGCGCCGACGTCATCAAGATCGAAGACCCTCGCGGCGGGGATCCCATGCGCCAGCTGCCGCCGTTGGTGGGTGGCCGCAGCGTGTACGACCTGCTGCTGAATCGCGGTAAACGCAGCGTCGCCCTGGATCTGCGCGAGCCCAAGTCGGGGCCTGTGCTCGAGGCGCTGGTGGCGCGCGCCGACATTGTCGTGGAGAGCTTTCGTCCAGCCACAGCCCGTCGCCTTGGCGTGTCAGGTCCCCAGTTGCGCGAGCGGTATCCCCGCCTGGTGCACGCGGCCATTACTGGGTACGGCCAGACCGGCCCCTATGCGGAACGTCCCGGTCACGACCTGAACTATGTGGCCGTCACCGGAGTGCTCGCGGCCGATCGGCCGCATCCCGCGCATTTGCCGAAGATGTTCATGGCTGATGTCGGCGGCGGTGCGATGAGCGCGGTTGTGGCAATCATTGCGGCATTGTTCGGACGGACCACGACCGGTCAGGGGGCGAGTCTGGATCTCTCGATGCAGGATGCCGCGTTGTTCTGGGTGATGCTGCCGGGCGCGGCAGACTTGATCGAGGGCGGCGCCGCGGTCGTCGGTGAGCTGCCGACCTTCGGGGATCATGCCTGCTACAACGTGTACGAAACGCGCGATGGCCGACAGGTCGCCCTCGGTGCGATGGAAGCCAAGTTCTGGACGACGTTCTGCGACGCGGTCGGCCGGCCCGATCTACGGAGCCGCCACCTGACCGGCCTCGAGGATCAGGTCGCCGTCATTCGGGACGTGCGAGAGATTTTCCGAGCGCGCACACAGGCTGACTGGCTGGCGTTTTTCGAGGGACTGGACGTCTGCCTGTCGCCCGTCAACACGGCCACCCAGGCATTCGCCGATCCCAACATCGAGGCCCGCGGCACGATGGTGCAGGGCCAGGGGCTGCGTGCCGTCCGATCGCCGTTCGGTCAGGCGCCCGTGCCGCTCGGGGCCGCCCCGGTGCTCGGCCAGGACACCGCAGACGTCCTCAGGGCTCTCGGCGTAAAATAGTAGTTTGGGGCTCGCGCGGCGGGCCTGGCAGGAGCCACATGGCGCACGACTGGATCGCCGTCCGCGGGGCGCGCGTACACAACCTGAAGAACGTCGACGTGGACCTGCCCCGGGACCAGCTCGTGGTCATCACCGGATTGTCGGGATCAGGCAAGTCCTCACTGGCGTTCGACACCATTTACGCGGAAGGGCAGCGGCGGTACGTCGAGTCACTTTCAGCCTATGCGCGGCAGTTCCTCGAGCAGATGGAGAAACCGGATGTCGATCTGATCGATGGGCTGTCGCCCGCCATCTCGATTGAACAGAAGACCACCGGATCCAATCCCAGGTCCACCGTCGGCACCGTCACAGAAATCTACGATTACCTCCGCCTGCTCTTCGCCAACATCGGTGTGCCGCATTGTCCGGTCTGCGATCACGAGATCGCGTCCCAGTCGCTGGATCGCATTGTGGACGTGGTGATGCAGTATCCGCCTGATGCGCGAATCAATATCCTCGCGCCGGTCGTCAGGGGCCGCAAGGGCGAGTTCAAGAAAGATCTCACGGCGCTGCGCGGTCGAGGGTTCACGCGCGCGCGCATCGACGGCGAGTTCATGTCCCTTGAGGACGAGATCCTCCTGGACAAGCGCAAGAACCACACGATTGAGGTGCTGGTCGATCGCGTGATTGTGAAAGACGGCATCAGGCGACGGCTCGCGGATTCCCTCGAACTGGCGCTCACGCTGGCCGACGACATCGTGTTCATCAACACGTTCGAGGGCGGCGACCGGCTGTTCTCGCGGCGCATGGCCTGCCCGAATTGCGACATCAGCATCCCGGAGATGACGCCCAGGGCGTTCTCCTTCAACTCGCCCCACGGGGCCTGCCCCGATTGCCAGGGGCTGGGCTCGGTGTACGATTTTGATCCCGCGCGAGTAGTTCCTGACGATCGCCTCTCGCTGATTGATGGCGCGGTCGCGCCGTGGGCCAAGGGAGACAGGCGCCTGCTGACCGAAATGCTCGAGGGCCTGCAGCGCGCGTTCGGCATCGATTCGGCTCTGTCATTCGGCAAGCTGCCAAAAAAATCCCGCGACCTTGTGTTGATGGGTGCGCCCGGCAAGCGGGGCAAGGCCTCGAAGGATGTGTTCGGCCTGGACTTCGAAGGCGTCATCCCCAATCTGCGGCGCCGGTTCAGTGAGGGCGCGTGGACCGATCAGGAAGCGTTGGAACCGTATCGGGCGTTGCGCCCCTGCCTGTCGTGTCAGGGCGAGCGGCTGCGATCGGAGAGCCGCGCGGTTCGGGTCAAGGGCCGCCGGCTGACGGAGTACGTCAGCCAGCCCATCGCCGACGCCCTGCCCATGGTGGAGGCGATGGCACTGACCGAGCGCGAGTTGCTGATCGCCGGCCGTGTGCTCAAGGAGATTCGGGATCGGCTGCGGTTCCTGTCCGACGTCGGTGTGGGTTACCTCACCCTGTCGCGAAGTGCGGCGACGCTCTCTGGGGGAGAAGGGCAGCGCATCCGGCTGGCCACGCAGATCGGTTCGCAGTTGACCGGTGTGTTGTACGTGCTCGACGAGCCCTCGATTGGCCTGCA
>Ga0163153_10000512_pt1 | contig 69005 bp, 61 predicted proteins | sample OliLakLV19MP6IB1_FD_148629 | JGI IMG/M metagenome (GOLD analysis project Ga0163153, IMG submission 148629) | Freshwater microbial mat bacterial communities from Lake Vanda, McMurdo Dry Valleys, Antarctica - Oligotrophic Lake LV.19.MP6.IB-1 | ecosystem: Environmental > Aquatic > Freshwater >... | reverse complement strand
CATAGGCATGCAACGCCCAGTTCGATTTCCGGCAGGCCTCGAACAGGCAGGCCTCAAACGCCGCCTTCGCCCCTTCCGTTTTGAAGACATCCGCCCGGTAGTTGCCCCGGTTGATCACGTGGTAGCACGCCCCGAGAAATTCCAATCGCAGCTTGCGCGCCATACTATCAGCTAGGGTCGGACAGTTTCTCCGTCAACTGCAATATACTCGACCTGACCCCTTTTGCTCCCCTCATCCGGACAGTTTCTCCGTCAACTGCAATATACTCGACCTGACCCCTTTTGCTCTCCTGACCCCTTTTGCTCTCCCGACGGAAAGTCGCATGCACGATGCTGTGGGCATCGAGTATATCGCGCAGGGACCGCTGGTCGGCGACGTCGATGAGAAAGGAGTGAAACGACTCGTCCTCCTGCGCATATGCGGCCTCATCGGTGATCCGCTTGCTGCCCGCGAACTCGTGGAAAAAGCCGCTCAATTGCTCCCGTTGCGTGAGCGTGATCTGTCGGACGACAATCAGAACCCAGCGCGCATTGCCTCGTTAAGATTGTTACTTAGGGAGGGGTCGTTGCCGCAGAATAATTGTTACCCCTGGCGGATAATAAATCAGGGTTCGATCATGAACCCCTTAATAACGGCGCCGGCGCGCCGGGAATTGGTGGAGGCGTTGCGCCAGCGGTATGCGGCGGCAACGCGGGAAGAAAAAGTCAGGATCCTGACGGAGTTCGCGGCGGTGAGCGGGCTGCATCGCAAGTCCGCAATCCGGGTTTTGAATGCGGAGGCGGAAATCGCGCGGTCGCCGCGGCTCTATGTCCAAGCGGTGGAACAAGCGCTGATCACGCTGTGGGAGGCATCGGACCGGGTTTGCGGCAAGCGACGGAAGGCGCTGTTGCCGATCTTGGTGGCGGCCCTGGAAAAACATGGGCACCTCGCGCTGGATGCCGGGCTGAGGAAGCAACTCCTGGCGTTGAGCGCGGCGACCATCGACCGGCTGCTCGTCCCGACCAAACGCGTGGCCGGGGGACCGAGGAAGAGTCCGACACCTGGTCACCCTCGTTACCGAAACAGAAGATGCCGGTGCGCACGTTCGCCGATTGGGGCGAGGCTCGGATCGGTGAGATCGAAATGGATTGTGTCGCCCATTGCGGTTCGGCCAACCGGGGCAGTTACGTCAACACTCTGGTCATCACCGCCATGGTGAGCGGGTGGACAGAATGTATCCCGGTGGTGGTGAAGTCGCGTGAGCTGATTGCCGAATCGGTCGAGTCTGCGTGTTGCCTCACCTGAATTTCTTACCGATTGCCTCAGCGAGTATCTTACCGAGGTAGGGGTTCAGGGGAGGGAGCGATAGCTCCCTCCCCTCCGGAAAGAAGATCTATAAAGATCGGGGTGGAGAGGGTCTCAGAAGGATTTCTATACACAACCGCCAAGGTAAATTTACCTGTTGCCAGTCCTGTTGCCAGTTACGGTTTCAGAACTTTTCCAACCTACGTAACACCTTATATACCATCTATCTAAATAGATGGCGTCCCCACGGGGATTGGTTGGCCCGCCAAACCGGGGCAGGTGCAGAGCACTCGCGGCCAGGCCGCGCCCCTTCTCCGCTCGTTCCATTCGCTTCGTCGAACCAAGGTTCGAACCCGAAGCTCAGCTTCGGGCGCCGTTGGCGTCCCCACGGGGATTCGAACCCCGGTTCTCTCCGTGAAAGGGAGGCGTCCTAACCGGGCTAGACGATGGGGACCCAGCACGGAATCGGGGAAGCTACGGTCTGCCTCCCCTCGCGCAAGGATTTTCTAGGCGGGCTGAATCAGTGGTGGAACCCGCACTCTGTGCGGGTTTTGACCCAGCCGGCGCGGAGCGCCGGCTCCACCCTCTGGCAGTTCATACGCAACGCAGATCAGCCGGCGTGACCGGAGTGGTGGCAGGAGCCACGCTGGCCTTGTCCCAGTTCAGTTTTACCCCCTTCCGGTTTCTCATGTCTTCCCGACTGCCCTGTTTGCTTTTGGCGTTGTTCATTCCGGTTGCCGTCCTGGCTCAGGACGCGCCCGTGACGGGCGCGGAAACCTGAGACCTGAAAGCTGAAACCTGAGGTTTAATTCAGGCACGACCGCAGAGGCACGAAAGTCTGACGCCATCGGGGCCCTGTGGGCTGCTCCTCCCGGCCCGGGGTTTGTCCTGAGAGCTGGGTCCTGCGGCACCCTGCCCAGGCAAAGGGATGACGCGCTGACGCGCAGGTGGGCAGCGACCTTGGTCGCGCTGGGTCGGGGCGGTTGCTCCCCACAGCCCGGGTGCTTGAGGGCAAGCGCCCCTTCCGAAATCCGCAGAGCGCGAGCAAGCTCGCTGGCCCACGAGTTCAAGGCCGCTTGATTGTGCGGAACCCGGCGTGGTTGCTGCCGGTGTCGGGGGCGCCTTTGCCGCGGGTGCCGACCATGTAGCGCGTGCAATACTGGTCGGTGCACAGAAACGATCCGCCGCGCTGCACGCGCTTGGGCACGCCCGGTTCGCCGGGATCGAAGCTCTCGCCCTGGGCGGGACCAGCGGGATTGCGAACGACCCCGTTGCTGGCGGCGTCCTTTGCATACCCGTTGGGTGCATACCAATCGCGGCACCATTCCCAGACGTTGCCGGCGACGTCGTGCAGGCCGTAGCCGTTGGCCGGGAACGAGGCGACCGGAGCGGCTCCGGCAAAGCCGTCGGCTTGGGTGTTCTCGCTGGGGAAACGGCCCTCGAAGATATTGGCCATCCATTTTCCGCCGGGATTGAGCTCGTGGCCCCAGACGTAGGCGTTGCCGCTGAGTCCGCCGCGGGCGGCGAACTCCCACTGCGCCTCCGTTGGCAGGTCCTTGCCGGCCCACGTGGCGTAGGCGGCGGCGTCCTCGTAGGCGATGTGGACGACGGGAAAATTATCGCGGCTGGCGATGCTACTCCCCGGGCCCTCGGGGTGGCGCCAGCTCGTGCCGGGCACATAGGCCCACCAGCGCAGGGCGTTGTCGAGCGGCACGGCGTGGCTTGGCGGAGAAAAGACCACCGAGCCCGCGACCAGCTTGTCGAGCGGCACACCGGGATAGTCTTCGGGGCGGGGCAGGCGTTCGGCGACGGTGACATAGTTCGTCGCGGCGACGAAGCGGGCGAACTCGGCGTTGGTCACCTCGGTGTGGTCCATCCAGAAACCGGCGACCTGGACGCGGTGGATGGGCCGGGCGTCGTCCATCGGCTCATTGCCGCCGCAGAGATCCCCGCGCGGATCCTTCGAACCCATGGAAAACTCGCCGCCGGGGATCCACACCATGCCCGCGGGCGCAGGGGAGGGCGGCGGCCCGGCCAGCTCGACGGTGGGTTGGAAGTCGTCGGCGAACGCTAAACAAGCGAGCAACAGGAAAACTGGAGGCAGGAACCGCATAATTGTTTTTCACACAAAGGACGCAAAGCGAGCAAAGGTCAGGCTGATTTTACAGGAGACAAGGGAGAAAACGGAGTTTGGTTCAGGCCTCTGGCCTTGGCTCTGCGATCTCCCGGGCAAAATGGCATGGAGAGAGGTGACAGGCTGTGAGGTTGACGCTTGCTAGCGATTGAGCGGATTACACGGTTCTTCCTGTGAGCACACCGACCCGCGACAGCATCATCGCTCAGTTCCGCTCCACCTACGGCAGCCCGCCGTCCGTCGTCGCCCGCGCGCCGGGCCGGGTGGAGTTCATTGGCAACCACACCGACTACAACGGCGGCGCCGTGCTCGGCGCGGCGATCGACCGCTATGTGTGGGTGGCCGCGGCGACGAATCCCTCCGGCCGGCTGCGGCTTTTCAGCGCCGGCAGCCCGGTGGTGCTCGAGCTGCCCGCCGATCCGGGCCCGCGCATCACGGGCTCCGACTCCTGGGCCAATTATCCGCTCGGGGTCTGGCGCAGCCTGAAGGATTTCGGCCTGAGGCAGCCCGCAGGTTTCGACCTGTTCGTCGATTCCAACCTGCCCGCCGGCGCCGGCCTGAGCAGCAGCGCGGCCCTTGAGCTGGCCACGGCGCTGGCGCTGCTCCACCTCGTGGATCAGGCCGACCTGCCGGCCGATCGGCTGGCGGCGATCGGACGACACGCCGAAAACAAATACGTCGGCGTGCCCTGCGGCATTCTCGACCAGGGCACGAGCGCCTTCGGCCAGGCCGGGCACCTGGTGCACATCGACTGCCGCGGGCCATCGTTCTCGCGCGTGCCGTTCCCGGCCGGCGCACATCTCTGGATTTTCAACACGCGTGAAAAACACGCATTGATCGACGGCCTTTACGCGACCCGGAACAAGGAGTGTCTCGACGCGGCGAAGACGCTCGGCGTGGCCTTTCTCGCCGACCTCACGCCCGCGCAATTGCCGCCGTTGGAGAAACAGCTCACGCCGGCGCAGGCCAAGCGGGCGAAGCACATCGTCGAGGAACACGCCCGGGTGCACGACACCGTCGAGGCGCTGCAACGCGGCGACCTCGCGACGGTCGGCCGTCTGTTAACGGCGTCGCACCGCAGCTCGCAGCATTTGTTCGAGAACAGCACGCCGGCGCTCGATCAACTGGTCGACCTGCTGGAGAAACACCCGGCGGTGCTCGGCGCGCGCCTGACCGGTGGCGGCTTCGGCGGCGCGGTCATGGCGCTGACCAAGGACAGCTTCACCGGGCAGGACGCGGCGGAAATCGCCCGGCGTTACTGCGCAACGCACGGCCGGGCGCCGGAGACGATCCACCTGCTGGCGGCCGACGGCGCGTTGGTGTTGTAGCCAGCGAGACCTGCGCCATTCATGCAGGGGTCTGCAGCTTGCTTCGATCTGGCTGGGCAAAATGGTGGAGCGACCTGACCCAAGGCGCTTTAGGGCGTTTGCTCGCCAAACAGCGCGTTGAGGCCAACACGCTCCACCTGAAACAGGGGAGGGCCGGAATCATAGACCCGGCTATTTTCCCGCCGGCTCTAGCCGCCGCGCTTGGGGGCGGGCTCGGGTTGCTTCTTTTTCGCGGCGGGGGCGGACGCCGGGCTGGTGGGACGCTTCTTGGCGGGTTCAGCTGGCTTGACCTGCTCGCGGGCCGGGTTGGCTGGTTCGCCGGGTTTCGCCGTCGGGTTGTCGCGCGCGGCCTTTCTTTGCTGCAGGGCGCGGACGGCTTCCGGGGCGGCCGCCTGATTCTGTTTCTGGATGCGGGCGCGGACCTCGACGGGGAGCGGCCGGGCTTGGACGGGTGAAAGCTTGAGGCCGGTTTTTCCGCGGCGGCCGCGCACCTCGACCTGCCGGTTGGCGGCGGCCTGGACCGGCGGGCCGTCGACGGGGGCGAATTCCACCAGGCCGCTGGCCGTGCTGAGCCGGTAGGTGGCCTCGCCGGCAGTATCCTCGGCGTAGGCGAGTTCGAACTCGGTGCCCTTGACACCACTCTGGCCGGCCGGGGTCTTGATGGAAAAATCCGAACCGGGCAGGAGCTTGCGCACCTTGGCCACCAGTTCGCCGAACATCAGCTCGAGCGAAGTGCTGGACGTGGCCGGCTCGGGCTTGGTGGGGTCGTAGATGACGAGGTCGGGCGCGGCGAAGGGCGACTGCAGGATGAGGGTGATGGCGAGTCGGCTCTTCTCCTTCAGGGTGACGGTGGAGCCGTTGGGAAGCACGAGGATGACGCTGGATTGCGGGGCGGTCTCGACGATGTCGCCGGCCGCGAGGGTGGCGTTACTCGCGAGCGGCCCGGGCGGGGTGCCCTTGCCTTGGGCGACGGTCACGGTCCCCACCACCTGGATGGCGATGACGTTGGCCGGGGCCCGGGTGTCTGCCGCGCCGGCGGAGGGGGCGCCGGCAAAGACGAGCAGGCCGGCCAGCGCGAGGGGGTGGAATCTAAGCACGTCGGCACCCTAGCGGCGCGGGAGCGGAAATGAAACCTGAAACTTGGACGCGAAACGGGACGGCGGTGCGGCCGCCGCGCGAGAGTTTTGTAGCGAAGGTAGGGGCGGTTGCCCCCAACCGCCCGGACGCGTGAGGGCAAGCGCCCCTACCGAAAAACGGTGCGCCCTTGCTTCGGAGGGTTGCTTGGATTTGGTGAGGACATGACTACCCCGGTCCGCTGGTTTGCTGGTTGCGCGTTTGGCCTGATCGTGGCCGCGCGACTCGCGGCCGGCCCATGGGAGACGCTCTTCAACGGCAAGGACCTCGCGGGCTGGAAGGAGGTCAACGGCACGGCGCCCTACACCGTGGAGGATGGCGCCATCGTCGGTACGACGGTGACCGGCTCGCCCAACAGTTTCCTCGCGACGGAAAAGACCTACGGCGATTTCATCTTCGAGTGCGAGGTGAAGCAGGAGGTCGGCCCGAGCAACAGCGGCATCATGTTCCGCGCGCTCAGCACGCCGGATTACATGAACGGGCGCGTGCATGGCTACCAGCTGGAGATCGATCCCGGCGCGCGCGCCTGGACGGGAGGCATCTACGACGAGGCGCGGCGCGGCTGGTTTTATCCCGGCGATCTTAATCCGGCGGCGCAGAAGGCCTATCGATTCGGTGAGTGGAACAAGCTGCGCATCGAGGCCATTGGTTCGTCGCTCCGCACCTGGGTCAACGGCGTGGCCGTGGCGCATGTCATCGACGGCCAGACCGCCACGGGCTTCATCGGCCTGCAGGTGCACAGTATCGGCAAAGCGGAAGCCGCCGGTCGGAAGATTTTCTGGCGCAATCTCCGCATCCAGACGACGGACCTGCATTCGTCGCCCGGCGACGCGCTCTTCATCCGCAACCTCGTACCCAACACGCTGACCGAGGCCGAGCGAGGGCAGGGCTGGCGCATGCTGTGGGACGGTAAAACGACACAGGGCTGGCGGAGCGCCCAGGCTGCGGACTTTCCCGCGAGCGGCTGGAGCGTGACAGACGGTGAACTGACCGTGCTCGGCGCCAAGGGCGAGGCCAAGGGAGGCGACATTGTCACGGCGGAGGAATTTTCGGCCTTCGAGCTGCAGTTGGAGTTCCAGGTCTCGGAAGGCGCCAATAGCGGCATCAAGTATTTCGTCGCGCCGGACGAGAAGGGCGGGCCGGTCGGGCTCGAGTTCCAGCTGATCGACGACGAGCGTCATCCCGACGCCAAGGCCGGCATGGACGGCAACCGCACCACGGGCTCGCTCTATGATCTGATCCCGCGCAAGAAGCTGCCCGGCGGCGCCGCGATCGTCCCCAAAGCCGGGTCGTGGCACCATGCGCGCATCGTGGTGACGCCCGCTGGCGCGGTGCAGCAATGGCTCAACGGCATCAAGGTCGTGGAATACGAGCGCGGCTCGGCCGATTTCGCCGCGCGCGTGGCGCGGAGCAAATACGCGAAGATTCTTGCCTTCGGTCTCGGCGCCAAGGGCCCGATCCTGTTGCAGGACCACGGCGATGTGGTGAAATTTCGGTCGATCAAAATCAAGCTGCTGAATTGAACCTGAAAACGGCAGTTGAAACGCGGAGGTCGCGCCCGTTCGACTTCACTCAGGGCGGCCTGAGCCTGCCGAATGGCCGGAGAACCCAGAGTGAAGATCGAGCAATGGTGCACAGCTATCGGCGCACCCGCGAGGTGAATGCTTTTCTCGGGATCAACCTGACCTAACTCTCTGCTTTTTGTGGCCATTCCTTCTGCGGAATTTAGGTTGAACCTGATAGAGCTCACGCGCAGGAGCGAAGCCCGCGAAAAGAAACGGTTCCCGGCATTGGGTCGGGGCGCTTGCCCTCAAGCGCCCTCGGAGGGCCGTTGAGGGCAACGGCCCCTACCGAAAATCTCAATCAGTGCGTGATCGTCAGCAATTCCTCGTCGGACCAGGGCTCCTCGCGGTTGCCGACCTCGGCGCGGACCTGCTTCACGCTCTCCGGTGAGACCGGCGCGGCGTTGTGGCCCCAGGACTGGCGGATGTAGGTGAGGATGGAGGCGATGGCCGCGTCGTCGAGCGCGCCGCGCAGGGGAGGCATGACGAGGCCTTCCTTTTCCTTTCCTTGCAGCACGATGCGGATCAGCGCGCCTTCGCCGCCGAGCACGTATTTGGAATAAAGCAGCTGCGGGGCGAGGCCGGCCAGGCCTTCGCCGCCGGCCTGGTGGCAGGCGGCGCAGATGGTGGCGAAGAGCTCGCGACCCTTGTTGAAATGAACCTTCTGCTCCGGCGTCAGGCGCGCGGCGATCTCGGCGGATTCCTGCTCGAGGCCGGGTTTGCCGGGCCACTTCAGGAGCATGCTCAGGCGGCCGGCTTGCTTGGCTTCGGGTGAGTTGCCCTGCACGGAGAGCAGGAGCAGCGCGCGCGGCTCGACCGCGATCGTGCCGGCCACGGGGTTGCCCTCGGGCGTCTTCGGCAGGAAGCGCTCGAGGCCGTCAAGGACGGCAGTGCGGCTCCAGGCGGGGGTGGCGGATTTGGGATCGAGCAGGCCGAGGATCTCGGTGATGTGTGCGACATCGGCTGACTTGAACACGGCGCTGGCCGCGAGCTTCAGCGCCGCGGCGGGGGCGTCGGAACCGGGATGATGCAACACGGCCTTGATGAATTCCATCTCGCGGCCGGCCAGGCCGGTGACAATGGCGTCGGCCACGAAGGGCTGGGTGCCGGCCCGCCGGGCGAGTGCAGCCAGCTGGGAAACGGCTTCGGGGGATTTTGATTCGCCCAGCGAAAGCGCCAGTTGCAGCGTCACGGCCGGCGTGGAGGCATCCGCCGCCATCACCCGGGGGAGGATATCCGCATCGCCATTGGCGAGCCACTTTTCCGCGAGGCGGATGGCGGCGGCGAGCACGCGCTCGTCCTTGTCGCCGAGGGCGGCGAGGACGGTGTCGCGGTCGAGCTGGTCGGTGCCGTGGAGCGTCCACAGCGCGTGGAGGCGGCCCAGTGGTGGGCCGGAGCGGGCCAGCTCACGCAGCGGGGCGACCGATGTGGGGTCGCGGCGCTCGACGAGGATTCGCTGAGCGGTGTCGCGCCACCAGCTGTTGGCGGCGCGCAGGCGGGTGACGAGTTGGGCGGAGGTCTCGGTGGCGAGGTTGAACTTCACCGTCGAGCGGGCGGCCGTATCGGGGACGAGGCGGTAAATGCGGCCCATGCCGATGCCGTCGGCGAGGCCGCGTTCCTCGACCTGCTGGCGTAGGAAGGAGGTCATGTAGATGCGGTGCTGGATGATGCCGCGATACATATCGACGACATAGAGCGCACCGTCGGGGCCGTTGGCGGTGTTAACCGGGCGGAAGCGCTCGTCGGTCGAGGTGATGAACTCGGCGCCCTCGTAGGCGTTGCGGGCGGTGACGGTGCCGCCGGTCTCGGTGAGGATCATGCGTTTCACCAGGTTGCCGGCGGGCTCGACGATGAACGCGTTGCCGTAGAATTCGGCGGGGAAGAGACCGCTGCGGTAGACGAGCGGGCCGCAGGCCGCGGTGACGGCGGTAATCTTGCCTTCGCGGTTGAGGATGCGATAGCCGCGGTTGACGCCCGCGGTGACGCGACCCGGCCAGATGGGGAGGTTGGCGGGGGCAAGCTGGACGTTGGCGCCGGCGGCGTTGAGGAAGAAGGGATTGCGGCGCAGGTAGGCCGTCGGCACGAGGTCGGCGCGCAGCGGATCGCTGTTGCTGTTGTGATAGATGCGGCCGGTGTCGTCCTGCGAGATGCCCCATTGGCCGCGCGTGAGGGTGGAATCGGATTCGAACTTCCCGTCGCCGAGGTAGCGGAAGCGCTGCGGGTGGTTGGCGTTGTAGATCCAGTTGTCGAGGGCCCACATGAGGCCATTGGCGGTGTGCTCGGGATTGCTGGTGCCGCCGTAGTCCGAGAAGACCTCCTTCTTCTCGTCGGCCACGCCGTCGCCGTTGGTGTCGCGGGCGAACCACAGGCGCGGGGGCTCGGCCACCAGGACGCCGTCGCCGACAAGGGCGATGGCGCGCGGCATGACGAGGCCGTCGAGGAAGGTGGTGCGCTGGTCGGCGCGGCCGTCGCCATCGGTGTCCTCGAGGACGGCGACGGTGCCGACTTGGGCGTTCTCGTCCTTGCCGTCGGCGTTGCGCATGTAGCCACGCATCTCGACGACCCAGATGCGGCCGTCGGGGCCGAAGGTCATGGCGACGGGGTCGCCCACCAACGGGTCGGCGGCGGCGATCTCGACGCGGAAGCCCGGCGCCACCTTGAGGGTCTTGATGGCCTCCTCGGCCACGAGGATGGGGGCGGGCGGGACCTTGATGTGCTCCGGCAGGGTGGCCTGGGTCTCGCCCGGTTTGTCGCCGCGCTGGGCGAAGAGCGAGGCGGAGGTTAGCAGAAGGGCCAGGGGGAGCAGGCGGGGGAGACGCATGAAGAAAGTTGAGAGTTGAGGGCTGAGAGCTCGGAAGATTGAGGGCTGAGAGTCGAAGGCGGAGATGGCTGTGGTTAGAGTCTCTCAACTCTCAGCTCTCAACGATCAACTCTGCCACCCTAATCAAACCACTCGTCGTGCGGATCGAAGGCGGGGATGGGGATGTTGACGAATTTGACCGCGCCGATGATGCGGTGGCGGCAGCCCGGCTTGATCAGGATGGTGCTCATCGGCCTCACCAGATGCAGCGTGCCATCGAGCTCCATCTGCCCCTCGCCCTCCAGGATCAGGTAGATCTCGGTGAGCTTCTTGTGGTAGTGCGCCCGGGTGTCGACGCGGGAGTCCACAAGGTGGATGCTGGCCACGGGGTTGTCGGGCGTGACGAAGGCGCGGCGCGACTGCCCGCAGGGGCAGGGCACCGCGGGGATCTCGTCAAAGTGGGTGATCGCGTAGTTCGAACTCATGGGCAGGAGACTATGGCGCTGTTCCCCGCCGCGGCCAGCCCGGTGTTGGTCCAGGCCGGGCGCGCCGCAAAACAATCATTCCTCGGGCCGGTAGATGGCGTAGACGGCGAACCCGGCCGCTGGACGGGCTTCACCCGCGAAGAAGAAGCCGAAGTGACGTCACAGTTTCACGGGTTTGCCACTATCCGCGGACTGGTAGATCGCGTTGACCAAAGCCACGGCCTTGCGGCCCTCGCGGCCGTCGAGCGCGGGGACGCGATTTTCGCGCAGCGCATCGACGAGATCCTGCAGCTGGCGGCGGTGGCCCTCGGGGCTGATGGCCTTGGGATCGCTGGCGCCGGAACCGAGGGCATTGGCCGCACCGCCGGCGCGGATGGCTTCATCCTCGGGGCGGGCCTCGCGGAATGCCCATTTCGCAAGGCGGTCGTCCTCGAGGGAGATGGAGCCGTGCTCGCCGCAGAGCTCGATGCGCCGCGACCAGCCCGGCCAGACGGCGGTGCTGGCTTCGAAGGCGCCGAGGGCGCCGCCGGGAAACTTCAGGGTCGCGGCGGCGGTATCCTCGGCCTCGATGCCGGTGTGGACGCGGCGGTTCGACCAAGCGAACACCTCAACCGGCAGGCCGGCGAACCATTGGAGCAGGTCGAGGCCGTGAATGGCTTGGTTGATGACGGCACCGCCGCCGTCGAGGCTGAGCGAGCCGCGGTAGCCGGTGTAATACTGCATCGTGCGGTGCCACTTCACGTAGGCGCTGGCGAGCACCAGCCGGCCGAGGCGACCGGCATCGAGCGCGGCCTTGACCGTGCGGGCGCCGTCGCCGAAACGGCCCTGGAAAATCGGGACGACGCGCACCCCGGCCCGGTCGGCGGCGTCGAGAATCTCGTCGGCGCGGGCCGTGGTGATCTCGAGGGGTTTCTCGATGACGACATGCTTGCCGGCGCGGATAGCGGCGAGCGCGGGCTCGAGATGGGCGCCGCTCGGCGTGGTGATGCAGACGACATGGAGGTCCGGCCGGGCGAGCAGCGCGGCGGGGTCGGTGGTCGAGAAGACGCCGTGTTTGTCGGCCAGTTCCCGGCCCTTCGCCGAGCGGCTGGCAACGCCGACGAGACGGGCGCCGGTGAGTTGGGCGATGGCCTGGGCGTGGAAGCCGGAAATCGTGCCGGCGCCGATGAGGCCAAAGCCGAGGGGGGCGGAAGACATGGGGGATGTTTACTTTTGTCCGCAATGCGATGATGTCCAGCGCTTCCGTGTGCGGTAGGGCGGGATCTCCGTATCCCCCTCGAAGGTGATATTGCTAGCGCATGCCGGCGGGATACGGAGATCCCGCCCTACCGTTTCCGACCAACCAAAGGCATTGCCATCGCGGCCGGTCGAGGCCTTCCTTCCCGGATGCCCCAGAAGTCCGATGGGATGAACTACGCCCCGCAGGGCAAGCCCCGCCCGGTGGTGCCACCGGGGGAATTTGTGTTCGCGGCGGCGTTTCTGGAACACGGCCACATCTACGGCCAGTGCAACGGCCTCACCGAGGCCGGCGCGGCGCTCAAGTGGGTCTACGATGCCGACCCGGCGAAGGTGTCGGTCTTCCTCGAAAAATACCCGGGCACGCAGGTCGCGCGTTCCTACGACGAGATCCTCGCCGACCCGGCGGTGAAGCTCGTCGCCGCGGCTGCGGTCCCCAACGAGCGCGGCGCCATCGGTTGTCGCACCATGCAGGCGGGCAAGGACTACTTCACGGACAAGACACCGTTCACCACGCTCGACCAGCTCGCCGAGGCGCGAAAAGTGGCGGCCGCCACGAAGCGCAAATACATGGTCTACTACAGCGAGCGGCTGCACGTGGAGTGCGCGATGCACGCCGGCGACCTCGTGCACGGCGGCGCCATCGGCCGGGTCATCCAGGTGCTCGGCCTCGGGCCGCACCGCATCGGCAATCCCGCCGGCCGCCCGGCCTGGTTCTGGGAGAGGGCGAAATATGGCGGCATCCTCTGCGACATCGGCAGCCACCAGATCGAGCAGTTCCTCTATTACAGCGGCGCGACGGACGCGACCGTGACGCAGGCGGCCATCGCCAACCAGGCGAACGCCGACCATCCCGAGTTTGAGGATTTCGGCGAGGCCTCGCTGCTGGGCAACAACGGCGCGAGCAATTATTTCCGCGTCGACTGGTTCACGCCGCCCGGGCTCGGCACCTGGGGCGACGGGCGCACGATCATCCTCGGCACCAAGGGCTACATCGAGCTTCGCAAATACATCGACGTGGCCCGGGACAAGCAGGGCGACCAGCTCTACCTAGTCGACGACAAGGGGGAGCAGCACCTGAACCTCGCGGGCCTGGTCGGCTTCCGTTTCTTTGGCGAGCTGGTGCTCGACTGCCTCAACCGCACCGAAAAGGCCATGACGCAGGTGCACGCCTTCAAGGCCGCCGAACTTTGCCTGCAGGCGCAGGCGGCGGCGCGCCGGATCACACCCTGACCGCCATGCACAAGGTCCGCCTCGGTCTCATCGGATACGGCAACATGGGGGCCGGCCATGCAGCCCAGGTGGTTAACGGCAAGATCCCGCGGCTCACGCTCACCGCGGTGGCGGAGAGCAACCCGGCGCGGCGCCCGAACCTGTCCGGCGTGAAGGTCTTTCCCGCACCTGCCGCGCTGCTGAAGTCCGGCCTGGTGGACGCCGTGCTGATCGCCACGCCGCATCCGCTGCATGCGCCGCTGGCGTTGGCGGCGCTGAAGGCGGGCTTCCACGTGCTGCTCGAGAAACCCTTCGCGGTGCACAAGGCTGAGGCGCTGCCCGTCATCGCCGCGGCCAAGCGCCGGCCGACGCAGGTGTTTGGCGCGGTCTTCAACCAGCGCACTGACCCGTATTTCCGGAAAATCCGCGACCTCATTCGCGGCGGCACCTTCGGCCCGGTGCGGCGCATCAACTGGACGATCACGAACTGGTTCCGCCCCGAGGCCTACTACCAGTCGAGCGACTGGCGCGCGACGTGGGTGGGGGAGGGCGGCGGCGTGCTGCTCAACCAGTGCCCGCACAACCTCGACCTGCTGCAGTGGATGACCGGCATGCCCGCGCGGGTGCGCGCACACTGCCACTTCGGCCGCTACCACGACATCGAGGTCGAGGACGACGTCAGCGCCTACCTCGAATACCAGGACGGCGCGCACGCGACCTTCATCGCCTCGACCGGCGAGGCCCCCGGCACGAACCGGCTGGAGATCGCGCTCGACGGCGGCCGCATCGTCTACGAGCACGACGTGCTGCAGCTCACCCGCAACACGACGCCGGCGTCGGTCTTCAGCCGCACCGCGCGCGAGCTGTTCCTCGCCCCCGGCACGACGGAAGAGAAGCTCGTGGGCCTCGGTCACGGCGGGCAGCACAGCGAGATTCTGACGAACTTCACCGCGGCGATCCTCGACGGGGTGCCGCTCATCGCGCCCGCGGTGGAGGGGATCAACTCCCTCGAACTCGCCAACGCGATGCTGCTCTCCACCTGGACCGACAAGACCATCGAGCTGCCCCTCAACGCCGCCCTCTACGAAAAGTGGCTGAAACGAAAGATCACGACTTCGAAACGATCAGAAAAATAGCCGGTTCTGGCACACCCGATTGATGTCAACTAATAGTTGACATCAACGCCAGGGCGGTGGCGCGGGATCCCCAGGATCGGGGCGGTGGCGGGTGAGGTGGCGGCCAGAGTCTGCTGGGAAGCACGGCCCGGAAGGGAGGGCCATTTCTCGCTTGGAGCCAGCGCCCCCAAGCCCTAGTCATGCGGTCGCTTACCTCATGATATTACCCTCCTGGCTGCGGGCTGGAACCTGGACCTTGGTCGTGGCGCTTGGCGTCGGCTCGGTGGCCGTGCTGGCGCTGTCGCGGGGCGAACCCGTCAGCGCGCTGTGGATGGTCGTCGCGGCGCTGTGCGTGTTTGCCGTCTCCTACCGTTTCCACTCCGCGTGGCTCATGGCCAAGGTGCTGACGCTCGATGAAATGCGGGCGACCCCCGCCAGGGTGAACGAGGACGGGAAGGATTTCGTCCAGACGAACAAGTGGGTCGTCTTCGGCCATCATTTCGCGGCCATCGCCGGGCCGGGGCCGCTGGTCGGGCCGGTGTTGGCGGCGCAGTTCGGCTTTTTGCCCGGTATGCTCTGGATGCTCATTGGCGCCACGCTCGGCGGCGCGGTGCACGACAGCGTCATCCTGTTCTGCTCGGTGCGACGGCGCGGCAAATCCCTCGCCCAGATGGTGCGCGAGGAGGTCGGACCCTTCGCCGGGCTGGTGGCGCTGGTCAGCATCATCGCCATCATGGTCATCCTGCTGGCGGTGCTGGCACTGGTGGTGGTCAACGCCCTGGCGGAGAGCCCGTGGGGGGTGTTCACCATCGCGGCGACGATGCCCATCGCCGTCATCATGGGCTGCGGCATGCGTTATGGCGGGGCCAGCGGCAGGTGGCTGCTGGTCATCAGCGTCTTCGGCGTCGTCGCGCTGCTGGCGGCGGTGTGGGGCGGGCAGTTTGTCCACGGCACGGCGCTGGAAGGCTGGCTGACGATGCAGGGCACGACGCTTGCGTGGTGGATCATGGGTTACGGGCTGCTGGCCTCGATTTTGCCGGTCTGGCTGCTGCTCGCGCCGCGCGACTACCTGAGCACATTCATGAAGATCGGCACGGTGATCGCGCTCGGGATCGCCATCGTGGTGATCGGGCCGATGCTGAAGATGCCGGCGATCACCAAGTTCATCGACGGCACCGGTCCGGTCGTGGCCGGCCCGTGGTTCCCGTTTGTCTTCATCACCATCGCTTGCGCGGCGGTGTCGGGTTTTCATTCGCTCATCGCCTCGGGCACGACGCCCAAGCTGCTGGCGCGCGAGAACCACATCCGCATGGTGGGCTACGGCGCGATGGTGACCGAGATGGTCGTCGGCATCATGGCGCTGATCGCGGCCTGCGCGATGGAGCCGGGCGAATATTTTGCCATCAACATGAAGGGCGACACCGCGGCGGTGGTCGCCAAGGTCAGCGCGCTGGGTTATCCCGTGACGGAGACGCAAATGACGGACCTCGCCGCCAGCGTCGGCGAGAAGACGATGGTCGGCCGGACCGGGGGGGCGCCGACCTTCGCCGTCGGCATGGCGCAGATGTTCGCCGGGGTGCTGGGCTCGAAGGGGGCGCTGGCGCTGTGGTATCACTTCGCGATCATGTTCGAGGCGCTGTTCATCCTGACGACGATCGATGCCGGCACGCGGGTGGGGCGGTTCCTCGTGCAGGATTTCCTTGGGTTGTTCTCGAAGCGGCTGGGCGACACGAAGTCCTTCGCCGGCAACACGGCGGCCACGCTGCTCTTTGTCGGCGCGTGGGGCTGGTTTCTCTACCAGGGCGTGATCGACCCGCTCGGCGGCATCAACTCGCTCTGGCCGATCTTCGGCGTGGCCAACCAGCTGCTGGCGGTCATCGCGTTCTCCCTGGGCACGACCGTGCTCATCAAGATGGGCCGCAAGCGCTACGCCTGGGTCACGCTCGGGCCGCTGGCCTGGCTGCTGGCGGTCACGATGACGGCGGGCTGGATGAAGATCTTCAGCCCGGCCCCGATTGGCTTCCTCGCCATCGCCCGCGGCCTTGAGGCCCGCATCGCGGCGGGCGGCCCACCGAGCGAGCTGGCGACATGGAAATCGCAGGTGTTGAACAATTACATCGATGTGGCCGTGACCGGGGCGTTCATGGTGCTGGTGCTCATCGTGGTGGCGGCGAGTGCGCGCGTGTGGTGGCAGCTGCTGGCCGGCCGGCGCCCGGCCGACCTGCACGAGGAGCCCTACGTGGCGCTCGCGGCGACGGAAGCGGCGAAGTGATTAAAACGGTTGGGAACGGGTTTACCCCGCGACGATTCGGGGCCAAAAGCCCCTTCCACAAAACCAGCCCCTCTGGGTCCGGGGTTGCGGCCTGGCCGGAAAATTGCACGCTGGCCGGCCATGCTGCTGTCCGTCCTCCCTGCCGTGGCCGTCATCCGGGCGGCGCCTTGATTGCCAATGCGCATCGCGGTCATCGCTGACACCCACGACCGGTATCCGCCGGGACTGCCGGCGCGCCTCGCCGGCGCCGACGAGATCTGGCACCTCGGCGACGTGTGCGACCCGGACACACTCGGCGAATTCCAAAACCTCGGTAAACCGTTGCACGTGGTGCTCGGCAACAACGAGTGGCACAACTTCTGGCCACTGGAGCTGCGGCTCGAGCGGGAGGGCGTGAATTGTTTCCTGATCCACATCCCGCCGTCCCGCGTGCCCGCCGGGATGAACGTCGTGCTGCACGGGCACACGCACGTGCCGCGCGACGAGACCGACGCGCGCGGCGTGCGGTGGCTCAACCCCGGCTGCATCACGCGCCCGAACCGCGGGGCCCGGGCCAGCTTCGGCTGGCTGACGCTGGCCAAGGATGTGCCGCCGGACTGGCGGTTGGTGCGGCTATGAACATTTCCCCGGTCACCCCCGAGATCCTGGCGCGCGACGCCGCGGAATTCCACGCGCTGCTGCACGACGCGGTGGAGCATGGCGCGTCGATCGGCTTTACGCTGCCGCTGGCGGACGGCGAGGCGGCCGATTACTGGCGCAAGGTCGGGGCCGAGCTCGCCGGCGGAAACAAGATCCTGCTGGCGGCGCGGAACGACACCGGCCGGCTCATCGGCAGCGGCCAGCTGGCGCTGGAATCGCGGAGCAACGGCCGGCACCGGGCGGAGGTGCAGAAGCTGCTGGTGTTCGCGGCGCAGCGCGGCCGCGGCGCCGGCACGGTGCTGATGCAGGCGCTCGAGGCGGCGGCGCGGGCGCACGGGCGCACCCTGCTGTTCCTCGACACGAGCGAAGGCGCGAGCGGCGCGGCGAAGCTTTACGACCGGCTCGGCTACCTGCGCGGCGGCGGCATCCCGGACTACGCGATGGACCCGGACGGAACGCTGAAGCCCAACGTGATCTTCTATAAGAAGCTGAGAGCTGAGAGTTGAGCGCCAGAAAGCCCGATGGTCGCGATTGTGCCGCTCGAAGGTGCGCTCAACACTCAACTCTTAACCATCAACCATTCCGGCGGAGCCGGAATCAGTTGACTGCCGTCACGGTGGCGGGCGCCTTCTTCCACTGGAAGTTACCGACCTTCACGACCTCGGGCGGCTCGATGCCGGCGATGATGCCGAAGGAGGTGATGACGCAGGCGATGTTACCCTGGCGGCCGGCGCGGGCCTGTTCCTGAATGCGGGGCGCGGAAGGCTTGCCGTCCTTGCCGATGGTGCCGAGCGAGACCTGGCCGTCCTCGGAGATGATCACGAGGCTGTTGCCCGCGGTCTTGCCGGTGGAGTAGACGCCGGCGACGGTCTTGAAGATATTCGCGCGTTCGTTGGAGGAGGTGACGATGCTGACGCCCGGGGGCAGGTCGCTCAGTTTGCGCTGCGGCAGGCCGAAGCGCAGGCCGACGGCCACGAGTACGAGGGCGGCAGCGAAGAGGCCGGCGGCCTCCAGCACGGTGCGCACGGTGCCGTGGCTTTTGGCCGCGGGGGCGGTATTCGTATTGCGCGGGGCCGGGCCGGTGCCGGCTTGGAACGGTGGCAGATCGGCGAGGTGAGCGGCGCTGTCGGCGGTCCAGAAATCATCAAAGAGCGACATGCTCTTGTGCATGCGCAGGCGGCCCTGGTGGACGCCGATGCGCCAGCCCTTGTCGCCCCGCTGGACGATGATGCCCGGCTCGGCGCGGGTGCTGGAGAGATCGAGCTGGAGGAGCTTGCCGGCGAGGCGGACGACCTCCTCGACCGGGTACGTGCCGTGCTCGATCTTGTCGCTCGCGCCGCCGACGGCGGAGGCGTCGGCTTTGAGCTGGACCAGGGTGATGCGGTAGGTGGCGCTCATTTCTCGATGATGAACACCAGTGAATTGGTGGAGCCGAGCTGCATGTTGCCCGTGGCCAGGTTGCCGTCGTCAATCTGCTTATCGACGGTCTCGAGCTGATCGAGGTCGTCGAGGAGCGAGTTGCCCGTGGCGGCCTGGATGATGATGGCGGCCTTGGCCGGGACGCCGTCGGCCGGGATGTCGAAGTTCCACTTGTAGACTCCGCCGATGGGGGTGCGCTGGCTGAAATTGCCCGGCAGCTGGCCGGCGACCTGGGGTGGGACGACCTGCGGATCGCCGTCGTCGGGATAGCGGCCGTTCTGCAGGCTGTAGGTGATGAAGACGGTGGAGAAGGTGCGCAGGTCGTTGACGACGCTGGCCGCCCGGGAGCGCAAGGTGATCAGCCGGTAAGCGGGCAAGGAGGCAGCCGCCAGGAGGCCGATGATCACGACGACCACCATGATCTCCACCAAGGTGAAAGCCCGAGACCGGCGATGGGACAAAGGGGGAATGTGCGAACCTTGTGGCATTACGTTAATTAACAGGTCGGTAGGCTACTAGTATTTATCAGGGGTGCAAGCATTCTGGCTAAAACAGTTTGCCCGAGGCACTTCTTTCAAGAAATTCTAGTCGGATGCATAAGAAAACAGCTCGGCCCCGGCCAATCAGGCAATCCTAAATCGCGGTGAATTGCCGGCTGGCGTAGGGCCCCGGCCCCGTCTAGCCAATGCCCAACGTGACCGGCGACCAGCAGGAATTTCTCGAAACCAGGACCGAGATCAGGCCCGACCTGGTGTTTGTCCGCAGTCTGCGGGCCCGGCATTACCGGCTGACGCTCCGCAAGGACGGCGTGGCGGTGGCCACCGTGCCGGCGCGCGGGACGGAGCGCGAGGCGCGGGCCTTCGTCGAGCAACACCGCGACTGGCTGACGCGCGCGCGGGCCCGGCACGCCCGGAAGCCGCGGGTGGCGGAGTTCTGGACCATCGGCACGCCCGTGCTGTGGCGCGGGGAGCTGACGGAGATCAGGCGGGCGAGTGAGGGCCCCCGGCTGACGGTTTGTGTGGCCGCGGACATCTTTCGGGTGGCGTCGTTCGACGGCGAACTGCGGCCGGCGCTGGAGGCGCATTTTGCCCGCCGGGCGAAGATCGAACTGCCGGCGCGCACCTGGGAGCTGGCGGCCGAGACCGGCGCGGACGTGAAGCACGTGACGGTACGCAACCAGCGTTCGCGCTGGGGCTCGTGCTCGGCGGGCGGCACGATCTCGCTCAACTGGCGGCTGGTGCAGACGCCGGACTCCGTGCGCGACTACATCATTTACCACGAGCTGATGCACCTGCGGGAGATGAACCACTCCGACCGCTACTGGGCGCGGGTGGGGGAGGTCTGCCCAGGGTGGCGTGACGCCGAGAAATGGCTGAAGCGCAACGGCAGCCTGCTGGGGATGTGAGTCTCGCGCGCCGCGTTGCGCGCCAGCCCGCCTCCTAACGGATCGCGATGAGTTCAACCTCGAAGCGCAGCGTGGCTTTCGCCGGGATCGGGCCCTTGCCCGTCTCGCCGTAGGCCAGCCACCACGGGATGAGGAGCGTACGCTGCTCGCCGGGCTTCATCGAGGCGAACGCCTCCTCCCAGCCCGGGATGACGCTGGCGGTCCCGAGGTGAAACACGAAGGGCGAGCCGCGGTCGCGCGAGCTGTCGAACTTCGTCCCGTCGAGCAGGTAGCCGTCATAATGCACGACGACCTCGCGGCCGGCGGCGGCCGGCGCGCCGGTGCCCGGGCGGCGGACGAGGTAGCGCAGGCCGGAGTAATTGGTGTGCGCCGTGCCATATTGCTCGCGCATGATGGCGGCGTCGGCCTCCGAGAGCTGCGGGTTGGCCATGGCGGCGCGCATGTGTTTGCTGGCGGGCTCGCCGGGATTGGCGCGGCGGAAGATGCCGGTGCGCGCCTGCCACGCGATGAAGGCGAGAATAAAGCCGAGGAGGAGGAGGATACCGAACTGGCGCATGCTGGGTGAGGCACCTTGCACCCGACGGCACCGGGAAGCAAAGGCGATTTGCCGGCCTGTGGGAAAATAATCACGCCGCGGTGGGCCGGCCCCCAGCCGCAGATTACGAAAATGTAATCCAGCGGTCATCCTTCTGTGCGCGGGCCTCAGGCATACTGCGGGGCATGAAAACCCTGAAGTTCGCCGCAGTGCTGTCCCTGCTGTCCCTGCTGGCCGCACCCCTCCAGGCCAAGCTCGCCTGGAACAAGAAGGCCCGGACTTACGATGCCGGGGTTACCAGTTGCACGTCCTGCCATGTGAATAAAAAGCCGAAGAAGAAGGACGAGCCCCTGAGTGAGCGCGGCCAATGGCTGGTCGAGCAGCAGGAGAAAAAACAAGTCAAGGACATCGATCTGTCTTGGCTCAAGGACTATCCCGCCAACGGCAAATAATCTTACCCGCTTCCCACCATGAAAACCAATAAACTAACGATAATGCTGGCGATCGCCCTGATCGCCCCGGCGACGACGTTTGCGATCCCCGCCTGGTCCCGCCAGGCCGGAGCCTCCTGCACCGCCTGCCACGCCACCCCGACGATGCAGTTGAACAAGACCGGTCTTGATTTTCTCAAGAACGGCCACCGCGCCGAGGCCCTCAAGTTCTCCGCGGACGACATGAAGTGGGACCACTACTTCAGCCTGGTCTGGAAGGGGCGCGCCTTCTCCGACCAGCTGGACGGTGCCCGCACCGGCCTTGCCAACACGCAGAAGCCGACGCTCAACTTCGAGCAACACTCCTTCTCGATCTACACCGGTGGCGCCCTGGCGGAGCGCTTTTCGTATTTCACCGAGCTCTATCTCAGTGAGAACACCGGCGCGACCTCCGGCGCCAACGTGGTGCAGGGCGATTCCGCTCGCAAGAAGCTCGCCGAGGCCTTCATTCAATACAACCACCCGCTGGGCGATGACGGCGAGACCTTCCTCGCGATCCGCGCGGGCGAGATCCTGCCGGAGATTCTCCACGTTTTCGGCGTGGGGGCCCGCAGTGCCGAGCAGCGCGCCGTCGTGTTGAACGAAGCCCTCGCGGGCAACAGCAACACTTACCGGCCCTTCAGCCGCCAGCAGGGCCTGGACTTCAAGCTCAACAACAAGCATTACGAACTCGCCACTGGTATTCTGAACGGCTCCGACACTTCGACGACCAATTCGATTGACGCCGACAGTGACAAGGACCTTTACGCTTCTGCCCTCGTCATGGTGGACGAGAACGAGTCCGCGGTCGGGGCCTTCTATTACAAGGGCAAGTTCTCGAACTATACGGTGAAGCAGGACTTCTCCACGGCCCTACTCTACAAGAACGACTTTTACCGCGCCGGTTTGATGGGTCGCTACATTCAAGACAAGTGGCGCTTGGTCGGCACCTATTTCATGGGCGAGGAGACAATCAACGCCACCGGTGGTAAGGCCAACAATTCAGGCTTCTACGCCCTGGCCGATTACAACTTCAGCGACACCTACGGCGTCTTCGCCCGCTATGACCGGCTCGATCCGAACACGGACATCGACAACAACGAAGTCTCGATGGTGCTGCTCGGCCTCAACATGATGCTCTATCAGTCCGAGAAGAGCGGCGCCCGCCTGCAGTTCGAATACACGCGGAAGCAGACCTACTCCGGCGGCAACATCACCACCGCCGGCACGACCAAGTTCAACGACGACCGGTTCTTTGCGCAAGTAACCTGGGGCTTCTGATCCGGGTTGGGGATAGATTCATCGGCCGGCGCGGGATTGTAGCCCTGCGCCGGCCTTTTTTTCAACAACCGCAAACGACCGGCGGCCCCGGCCGCCCCGCAATCTCACTCGCCTTGATCTGGCATTCGCCTATGTCCGTCTGCATGCGCATTTTGGTTGTGGAAGATGAACGCAAAGCCGCCGCCTACCTCCACAAGGGGCTGACGGAGGAAGGCTACGTCGTCGACCTGGCGCACAACGGTGACGACGGCCTCCATCTCGCGCTCTCGGAGTATTACGACCTGATCGTCCTCGACGTCATGCTTCCCGGCCGCGACGGCTGGTCCATCCTCGCCTCGCTCCGGCGCTCCGGCCGCGAGACGCCCGTGCTCTTCCTGACCGCGCGCGACAGTGTCGGCGACCGGGTGCAGGGCCTCGAACTCGGGGCGGACGACTACCTGGTCAAGCCCTTCGCCTTTTCCGAGCTGCTGGCGCGGGTGCGTTCCATTCTGCGTCGCGGCCCGAACCGCCAGCCCGAGCTGCTGCGGGTGCGCGACCTCGAGCTGGACCTGCCGCGGCATCGCGCCACCCGGGCCGGCCAGCGCCTGGAGCTCACGCCCAAGGAATTCGCCCTGCTCTCCCTGCTGGCGCGGCGCAAGGGCGAGGTGCTGTCCCGGACGCTGATCGCCGAGCTGGTCTGGGAAATGCATTTCGACAGCGACACCAACGTCGTGGATGTCGCCGTGCGCCGCCTGCGCAGCAAGGTGGACGACCCGCATCCGCAGAAGCTCATCCGCACGGTCCGGGGCGTGGGTTATCTCATCGATGACAACTGAGCCCGCTCCGCGGCTGCCGCTGCCGGCGATCGTGCGCCGGCCCTGGTCGATCACCAGCCGCTTGACCCTGCTTTATGCGGGCACCACGGCGATCCTGCTGCTGGTTGCGTCGGGCTATCTTTACTGGGGTCTGCGCGAGAGCCTGGCGCGGACCGACCGGGCGTTGGTGCTGGGCAAATACAACGTGCTCCGCCTGCTCCTGGGGGAACAGCAGGACAAGACCGAGGCGCTGGCCAGCGAGATCGAGCACGAGGCGCCCGCCAATGAACTGCTCAAATACTACCTGCGCGTGCTGGACGCTTCGGGCCGGCCCCTGATCGAGACCCCGGAAATGGCCGGCCTCCTACCGACGGCGATATTTCCTGCGCCCACCCCGCTTTCGGCCGCAGCCCCGCCCGTGCTGGAGCGGGAAAACGGCTCCGGCCGCAACTACCTGCTGCTCGCTGCCGAGGTGGCCGCCGGCCCCGGGGGAAAAGATCGGCGCATCCTCCAGATTGCCCTCGATATCGCGCATAACAACGACCTGCTGGCCGACTACCGGCGGAAACTCCTCCTCGTCCTCGGGACGGGCGTGCTGTTTGCCGCCCTGACCGGGGTGGTGATCACCCGTGCCGGTTTGCGCCCGCTGGCCACGATGACCCGCGCCTCCCGGCAGATCACCGCGAACAATCTCTCGTCGCGGCTCGTGCCTGAAGACTGGCCGGTGGAATTGCGGGAGCTCACCCAGGCCTTTGATGCCATGCTGGACCGCCTGCAGGAATCCTTCGGCCGGCTCACGGCTTTTTCCGCCGATATCGCCCACGCGCTGCGCAATCCGGTCAACAACCTGCGGGGGGAAGCGGAGGTCGCCCTCAGCAAGGCGCGCTCCCCGGCCGAGTATCAGCAGGCACTCGGCTCCGCGCTGGAGGAATACGACCGGCTGGCCCGCATGATTGACGGCCTGCTCTTCATCGCCCGCACTGACAACCCCACGGCGCAGATCGAGCACACCCGCGTCGCGGCCCGCGGGGAGATTGCCGCCGTGCAGGAATTCTACGAGGCCCTCGCGGCGGACAAGGCCGTCACGGTGGTCTGCGCCGGCGACGCCGCGCTGAGCGGCGACCCCATGCTGGTCCGCCGCGCGGTCAGTAACCTCCTCGCCAATGCGCTCAAGCACACTCCTGGTGGTGGGCGCGTGACCCTGGCGGCGCGCAACCGCCCGGACGGTTCCGCTGAGATCCGCGTTGAGGACACGGGCGCCGGCATCCCGGCCGAGCACCTGCCGCTCGTCTTCGACCGTTTCTACCAGGTCAAGGGTTCCCCTGGCCAGACCTCGCAGGGCGCCGGCCTCGGCCTGGCGATTGTCCAGTCGATCATGCGCCTGCATCGCGGCGAGGTGCGGATTGAAAGCGAGCCGGGGCGCGGCACGGTGGTGATCCTGCATTTCCCGGCAAGCTAAGCCGCTATTTTTTCGTCAGCAGATCGAGCGCGACGCCGGTCAGCGCGGTGACGCCGGTCTTGATGGTCGGCTCGGGGAGCGGGGCGAACTTGCTGGAGTGGAGCGAGGGCAGCGGCACGCCGGTGCGCTGGCTCTCGGCCACCAGGGCAGGATCAACGGCGCCGACGCGGAAGAGGCAGATCGGCACCTTCTCGGTGGTGCGGCCGAACTGGCTGAAATCCTCGCCGCCCATCTCCGGGTCGATGGCCGTGACCTTGTCCGCCCCGAGCCAGTTGACGAGGGCGCCGCGCACGCGGCGGGTCAGCGCGGGGTCGTTGTAGGTGGCGGGGGTGAACTCGTCCTCCTTGATGGTGATCACGGGCATCAGGTCGTCGGGCAGGCCGGCGGCGATGGCCTCGCCGCGGCAGATGCGCCGGATGGCCGCGATGGTGTGCTGGCGGACGTGGTCCGAGTAGGAGCGAAGCGTGAGCTGCAGTTTCACCTCGTTGGGAATGATGTTGGGCTTGGTGCCGCCGTGGATCGAGCCGACGGTGACGACCGCGGGTTCAACGGGGCGGGTCTCGCGGCTGACGATGGTTTGGAGCGTGAGCACGATGCGCGCGGCCAGCACGACGGGGTCGATCGTGGCGTGCGGGTAGGCGCCGTGGCCGCCGCGGCCGCGGACGGTGATGTCCACCGAGTCCACGTTGGCCATCACGTAACCCTCGAGGATCCCCACGGTGCCGGCGGGCAGGGTGGCGCTGTCGTGCACGGCGACGACGTAGTCAGGCTTGGGAAACTGCCGGTAAAGACCGGCGGCGAGCATGGCGCGGGCGCCGACCCCGATTTCCTCGGCGGGCTGGCCGATAAAGACGACGGTGCCGGACCAGTGGTCTTTCATCGCCGCGAGCATCCGGGCCGTGCCGGTGAAGACGGTCATGTGGATGTCATGGCCGCAGCCCTGCATGACGGAGACTTCCTCGCCGGCGAGGTTGGTGACCCGGGTCTGGCTGGCGTAGGGGAGGCCGGTTTCCTCGGTAATGGGCAGGCCGTCGAGGTCGGTGCGGATATAGAGGGTGGGGCCGGCGCCGTTCTTCAGCACACCGACGATGCCGGTGCCGCCGAATTTCTCGGTGACTTCATAGCCGACGGCGCGCAGCTCGGCCGCGAGGCGGGCCGCCGTCTTCTCCTCCATGAGTGACAGCTCGGGGTTGGCGTGGAGGTGCTTGTAGAGGGCGTCGAGCGCCGGGTAATCGGCGGCGAGCTTGTTGGCGACGAAGTCGCGGGCTCCCTCCGCGGCCTGGGCGGAGGACAGAAGACAGAGGCCAGAGGCCAGAGCGAGCAGGCGGAGTTTCATTGGGGTTCGAGCTTGAGGATGAGGTGGTCGAGGACGCTGTCCGTCTGGAGCTTGAGGCGCTGGGCCGGCGGTGGCTGGCGGTCGGCGGGGGCGCCGGCCTGCTGCTTTTCGTAGGCGGCGTCACCCTCGGCGCGGGTGGCGGCGAGGAAGGCTTCCTTCACGTCGTGGAAGGCGCCGCCGTCGACGAGATCTGCGGCGGTGGCGGCACGGCCGAGGAAGGCGGCGGTGGACTCGTCGCCGATCCACACGCGCCAGTCGTCGTCCGCCGCGAAATAGACCGCGAGTGCGCCGCGCTTTGCGACGCCGAGCTTTTCGGCCAGAGCGCGCATGTAGGCGCCGGGCACGGCGTCCTCGACGGCGGTCGGGGCCGACGCGAGGAGACGGGCGACGATGCGCACCCCGGTCACGCGCTCGAAGTTGGCGAGCTTGTAGTTGAAGTTCTTCGCGCGCGGCGGCTCGACGGGGATGAGCCCGGCGGGATCGTCGAAGTGCGCCGCGGGGCCGGGCCCGGCCGAGCCCTGGTAAGGCGCGACCTTCGCGGTGAGGGATTGGAAGGTTTCCGGGTCGGCCTTGAACGCCTGGGCCTCGGCACCGACGCGGCGGATCCTGATGGTGAAGGGGTCGTCCGGCTGGAGCAGCGGCAGCACCTCCAGGCCCTGGATGGTGCGGCCGAAGACGGCATGCAGATAGTTGAGGCGGGTGCAGTCACCGAGAGTGATGAAGAACTCGCAGCCGTTGGTGGCGGGGCCGGCGTTGGCCATGGAGAGGATGCCGATCTCCTGGTGGCGCAGGCCGGGCACGAACTCGTCGTTGAAGCGGTGCGGGATGATGTCGTTACCCGTGTCCTTGAGTCCGGGGTTGCCGCTCTGGATGACGAAGCCCGGGACGACGCGATACCAGGTCAGGCCGGTGTAGAAGGGCTGGCCGTCGCGGGGCGAGAGCGTGCCCTCGGCGAGGCCGACGAAGCCGGCGACGGTGGCCGGCGCCTGCTGGTAATACAGCTCGGTGACAAAAGCGCCGCGCGGCGTCGTGAACTCGGCATAGAGGCCGTCGGCGAGTTTTTCCTCAGCGGCGGGCGCGGAAACCAATCCGAGCAAGGCCAGCAGGACCGTCAGCTTGGGGAGGCGCATGACCCGACGTTAGTGGCGAGGGCGGGAGGGGCGAGCCCGATTGCGCCGGGACAGCCCGCGCGGAGCGCGGGCTCCACCTCAGAGGAACGAGCAGATATATTCACAGAGGCCGGCCGGCACCTCGATGGTGAAGCCGCTCTGGCCCGGGACTTCGAAAAAGGTGCCGGTGGGGTAGTCCTGGGCCGTGGTCGAGCCGTCGAGGGTGACGCGACAGGCGCCGGCCACGATCTCCATGCGCTCGGGGGCGCCGGTACCGAAATGGTAGCTGCCCGGGTAGATGAGCCCGAGGGTCTTCTTGGCGCCGTCGGGCATCAGCACGGTGTGGCTGACGACCCGACCGTCGAAGTAGACATTGGCCTTGGTGGAGACGGTGACGCCGGAAAACTGCACGGGGAGGGACATGGGCCCATTGCGCGCCAGGGCCGGGAGCGAGTCAACCAAGGGATGGGTCATGCCTCCGGCCGCCTTGGGATTGAACCGCCCCGCGCCCAGCGCCGACGAGAAATCCTGAACGGTGGGCTCAGCGTACGACTGCGCCGCCCTCGATCTCGACGACGAGCACGGCGCCCATCGTGTCGAGGACGGCGGTGCGCGGGACGTCGATCCGGCGGGTGCCGTTGGGACCGACCTGGACCTTGAGTGGCACGTGTCGGCCCGTCTCGTCGATCTGCTTGGCCGATTTGATTGCGTTCTTGAAGGCCGGCAGCACGAAGCCCTCGCGGCCGATCCGGAAGAGCGTGAAGTAAAGCCGGCCGGGCTTGGTCGTGCAGCGCCAGTCGGTGCGGGCGAGGAACAGGGGCTTGTCGTCGGCGCCCTTCTGGGTCGCGGCGTAGTCGCCAAATTCTTCGCCGAAGGGCGAGCGCGTCGTGCCGTAGACGGCCTCGCCGTTCATCCTCAGCCATGCACCGACGGCGCGGAGGTTGTCCTGGCTCGGCTGCGGGATGACCCCGTTGGCCATAGGCCCAACGTTGAGCAGGTAGTTGCCGCCCTTCGAGACGATGTCCACGAGCTTCAAGACGACTTCGCCCGGGGATTTCCAGTTGTGGTCGTCCGTGCGGTAACCCCAGGTCTGGTTCAGCGTCGCCGGCACCTCGAACGCGTCGTCATTGGCCTTGGCCGGGATGACGTTGTCGCCGGTGCTCTGGTAGTCGCCGACGGCGCCGAGGCGGCCGTCGATGAGCGTGTCGGGCTGCAGCGTGCGGACGATGTCCGTGAGGCGCTTGGGGCGGTCGCCGGTCATCAGCTGCGGGGTGTCGAACCAGATGAGGCACAGGGGGCCATAGTGGGTGAGCAGCTCGCGGAGTTGCGGCTCGACCTTGCCGCGGAGGTAGGCGTCGAAGGTGCCGTCCTTGTCCTTCACGGCGTTCGCGGGGAAGTCCCAGTTGTTGCCCGTGCCGCCGCGCTCGTGCCAGTCCTGCGACTGCGAGTAGTAGACGCCGAAGCGCAGGCCGCGCTTCGCGCAGGCCGCGGCGAGCTCCTTGATGATGTCGCGCTGGAAGGGCGTGGCGTCGACGACGTTGTAGGGACTGACGGCGGACTTGAAGAGGGCGAAGCCGTCGTGGTGCTTCGAGGTGATGACGACGTATTTCATGCCGGCGTCCGCGGCGAGCTGCGCCCAGGCGTCGGCGTCGAACTGCACCGGGTTGAACTGCGTGGCGAGCTGCGCGTATTCCGTGGCAGGAATTTTCATCCGGTGCATCACCCATTCGCCGATGCCGGGCGCGCGCTCGCCCTTCCAGTAGCCGGCGGGGATCGCATAGAGGCCCCAGTGGATGAAGAGGCCAAACTTGTCATGGCGGAACCACTCGAGGCGCTTCGCCTTGGCGGCCGGGCTTTCGGGATCGACGGGCGGGGGGAGGTCGGCGGCGTGGGTCATGAGCGGGAGGGCAAACAGGAGCGTGGCGAGCAGCGGCAACAAGTTGTTTCTCATTGAGGCGGAGAATACGGAAACACGATGGGAAGTCCGCTGCAAATTGATGCGGAACTATGTCGTTAAGCTCGATTCAGGTAGGGCCGGCGCTTGTCGCCGTGCCGTGCTGCGCTCGTGAACCGGCCCGCCGACAAGCGGCGGCCCTACAGCCGAACAAGCAAGCCTCACCCCTGCTCGGCGTAAAGCTTCAGCAGCGCCTGGGTGCCGTCCTCGGACCAGCCGCGGAGCTCGACCTCGTCGTAGAGTTTCTTCGCCTGCTTCAGCCCCGGCAGATCGAGCTGCATCGCCTCGGCGGACTCCAGCGCGATGCGCATGTCCTTCAGGAAATGCTTCACGTAGAAACCTGGGGCGAAGTCACCCTTGAGCGCGCGCGGCGCCAGGTTGTTGAGCGACCAGCTGGCGGCCGCGCCGCCGCCGATGCTCTCGATGACGCGCGCCGGGTCGAGGCCGGCCTTTTTCGCGTAGGTCAGCGCCTCGCACCACGACATCATGATCGAGGCGATGGAGATCTGGTTGGCCATCTTGCAGTGCTGGCCGGCGCCGGGGCCGCCCTGGAGGATGATGTTCTTGCCCATCAGTTCGAACAGGGGCTTGGTGCGCGCGAAGGCCGCGGCGTCGCCGCCGACCATGATGACGAGCCGCGCCTCGCGGGCGCCGACATCGCCGCCCGACACAGGCGCATCGAGGGCGACGAGGCTCTGGGCGGCGGCGGCTTCCGCGATGCGGCGCGCGAGCAGCGGGCTGGACGTCGTCATGTCCACGAGGACGGCGCCGCGCTGCGCGGAGGCGAGCACGCCGCCGGGGGCGAAGTAGGTTTCCTCCACGTCGGCGGGAAAACCGACGATGGTGAACACGAAGTCGGCCGCGGCCGCGGCGGCGCCGGCGGTGTCATGCCAGTGCGCGCCGGCGTCGAGCAGCGGCTGCGCCTTGGCCTTGGTGCGGTTGAAGACGTGCAGCGCGTGGCCGGCCTGGAGCAGGTGGCCCGCCATGCTGCGGCCCATGACGCCGGTGCCGATGAACGCGATCGAGTGCGGGGACATGGCGCCGAGGCCAGCACGGCAGCCCCGCCGGGGCGAACCAAATCAGGTTGGATATGGCGTGGCTCCGAAGGCGGGAGGGGCTTTAGGCCCCGACTGATGGCGTGGCGGCGTTCCCGTCGGGGCATAAAGCCCCTCCCACATTCGCCTAGACGGGCACCGGTGGGACCCGCATCGTGGGTCGCCGTGCAGATCCTCAACATCCTGGCTCCGGTCTTCCTGCTGATCGCCCTCGGCGCCGTGCTGCAGAAAACCGCGTTTGTCCCGCCGGATTTCCTCAAGGAGGCCAACCGCGTGACCTACTGGCTCGGCCTACCGGCGCTGCTGTTTACCCAGCTGGCGACGTCGTTCCACCTGTCCGACGGGGCGGGGTTGATGCTGGGGGTGATGCTGGCGGCGACCGGTCTGCTGGTGCTGGCCGGTTATCTTGCGGCCTGGTTGTTGCGCGTGCCGGCCGCAGCGGTGGGCACCTTTGTGCAGGGCGGGTTTCGTGGCAACCTGGCCTTCGTCGGCCTGCCGATCATCTATTCGTTGCCGGATTCGCCGCTGGCGTGGGGCCTGTCCGTGCGCACGGCGGCGATCGTCACCGTCGCGCCGATGATGGTTTTCTACAACGTCGCCGGCGTGGTCGTGCTCCTGCTCAGCCAGCACAAACTGAGCGCGCGCATGTTGTGGCCGTTCGTGAAACAGCTGGCGGTCACGCCGCCGCTGCTGGCGACGTTCGCCGGTATGGGTTTTGCGTTGATGGGTTGGCGACTGCCGGTCGCGGTGGACCAGACCTTTTCCGCGCTCGGCCAGATGGCGCTGCCGCTCGGCCTGCTGGGGGTTGGCGGCTCGCTGGTGACCGTGAAGTTCGGGGTGCACTGGCCCCGGCCACTGGGCTCGGCCCTGCTGAAGACCGTGGCTGCACCCGTGCTCGGCTGGCTGGTGGGCCGGGCGCTGGGTCTGGGGGCGCCGGAACTGAAGCTGGTGCTGATCCTTCTGGCCTGTCCGACCGCCATCGTGTCCTACACCGTCGCGCTGGAGCTGAAAGGCGACGAGCCGATCGCCTCGGGCGCGATCGTGCTCAGCGTGCTGCTCTCGCTCGTCTCGCTCGCGGTGATTCTAGCCGTAACGTGAGGCAGCAGGCGGGAGGGGCTTTACGCCCCGACTGCGCGCGATGGCTGCAAATACTCGGGGCCTAAAGCCCCTCCCACCAAAACGGGAAGCTTACGGGATGCGCAGCTCGGTGCCGACCTTCAGGATGCCGTTGGGCCCGAGGAGGGTCGCGTTGGCGTTGTAGATCTCCGGCCAGCGGTTGGCGTTGCCGTAGTAGCGCTGGCTGAGGCGCGAGAGCGAATCGCCGGCCGCGACCACGTGGGTGCGGATGCCGGGGAGGGAGACAGGTGCGGCGGCGGCCGTCGCCACAGTGCCGGTGGTGCGCGAGAGCATCGTCTTCAGCTGGTAGTTCTCGCCGGCGAGCACCGAGTTGGCGCCCTGCAGCTGCTGGGCGAGGGCCCGGGTGGCGGCGAGGTCACGCGAAGACTGGGTCGAGGTGCGTTGCAGAGCAGCGACGGCCTCGCCGAGGCGGGCGAGTTCGGCTTGGGTGCTGCCTTCGCTGCTCTGGGTGGCCGTGCGGAGCTGCTCGACCTGGCTCGTGAGGGTGGTGACCTGGGTGGCGAGTGCGTCGCGCTCGGCCGTGACGGCCGCCGTGGACTGGTTGGCGCGGGCCGCGAGGGCGTCGCGGTCGCGTTGCAGGGCGGCATAACCGCGCAGAGAGGTGGCGAGGCGGTCTTCCGTGTCCGCGAGTTTCTTCGCGAGTTCGCTGTTGTCGCCACCGGTGGTGGTGGCTGGGGCAGGGGTGGTCTGCGCGGCGGCGAGTTGCTGCCGGGTCTCGGTGAGAGCGGCCTCCAGCTCGCTCACGCGGCCGGAAAGATCAGGAGAGGAGGGGGCGCCGCCGCGGGGGGCGGATTGGGCCGAGGCCAGCTGGGCCTCGAGTTCGGTCACGCGACCTGACAGATCGGGATAAGCCGGGGCGGCCGGCGGCTGGCTGGAGGCGAGTTGGGTTTTCTCCTGCTCCAGACGGGCGATCGTCTCGCGGAGTTCGTTCTGCGCGGCGCGCGCGGCATCACGTTCGCTGGTGGCGCCGCCAGTCTGGGCCTGGGTCGCGGTGAGCTGGGTCTCGAGCTCCTTGATGCGGGTGGCGTCCGCCGTGGTGTCGCGCAGCTGGCGGCCGGCGTTGGCGAGCATCTGCTGCATGCGCTCACGGTCGGTGCGGAGCTGGGAAACCTCGCCGGCGAGCTCGGTCACGCGGCCGGAGAGTTCATCGCGTTCGCGGCGGAGCTGGGTGGCGTCCGCGCTGCTGCGGGCCGTCTGCTCGGCGGTGGTGGCAGCGGTCGCGACCTTGTCCTCGGCGACGGTGAGCTGGCCCTCGAGCTCGCGGACGCGGCCGGAGAGATCGGGGTAGGCGCTCGCGGCGGGCTGGGCGGCGGCCTTGGCCTGCGCCAGCTGGGTCTCAAGCTCGCGGATGCGATCAAGCTGGACGGTCGTGCCGACCGGGCGGGGACGGGCGGTGGCTTCGCCCAGTTGGCGGCCGGTGTCGGCGAGCAGTTTCTGCATGCGCTCGCGGTCGGTGCGGAGCTGGACGATCTCGTCGTTGAGCGCGGTGACGCGACCCGAGAGGTCAGGGTAGGCCGGGACGGAGGGCTGGGCGGCAGCGGATTGCTCGGCGGCCGCGAGCTTGGTCGCCAGCTCAGTCACCTTGTCGGTAAGATTCGGGTAAGCGGGGGCGGCGTTGCGGGCGGTCGTGAGGGCGGTTTCGAGTTCGGTCACACGGCCGGAGAGATCCGCCTTCGCCGAGGCTACGGCGGACAGTTCCGAGTTGGTGGCGGCGAGTTGCCCCTCAAGTGAGCCAACTTTGCCCGTCAGGTCGGGGTAAGCCGGCGCCGCGGGTTTGGCGGCGACCAGGGCTTCAAGTTCAGCCACGCGGCCGGAAAGGTTGGGATAAGCCGGTGCGGCATTGCGGGCCGCGGCCAGGAAGGTCTCGAGCTCGGTCACGCGGCCGGAGAGGTCAGGATAGGAGGGAGTATCCGGCTTGGCCGCGAGGGCCAGGCGGGAGGCCGTCAGCTCGGACTCGAGGCGGGCGACGCGCTCCCGCAGATCGGGGTAGGCGGGCGCAGCGGACCGGGCGGCGACGAGCTCGGTTTTTTCCTGGGCGAGTTTCGCCACGGTGTCGCGCAGTTCGTTTTGCGCCGTGCGGGCCGAGTCGCGCTCGGCGGTCAGGCTGACGAGCTGCGCCTGGGCGGCCTGGCCGGTTGAAGCCTGGGCGGCGAGCTGGAGCTCGAGTTCACTGACGCGGCCGGAAAGATTCGGGTAGGCTGGGGCGGCATTGCGCGCCGCTGAAAGGGTGGCTTCCAATTCGGCGACGCGGCCGGAGAGGTCGGGATAACCTGGGGCCGCGGGTTTGGCGGCGAGCTGGGTCTCGAGTTCGCTGACGCGGCTGGAAAGATCAGGATAGACCGGGGCGGCGGGCTTGATGCTGGCCGCCTGCGTCTTGAGCGCGGCGACCTGCGTGCGGAGCTGGTTGGACTCGGCGGTGGTGGCGTCCACCTGACGGCGGAGCGCGGCCTTGTCGGACTCGAGCATCTTCAGGGTGGACTGGAGGGTGGTGCGCTCGCGCTGGGCGACGACCGTCGCGCTCTTGTAGTCGTCGAACTGGCGCACGGCCTCGGCGCGGGCCTGCTCGGCGGTGCCGAACTTCTGGAGCGCGGTCGCGACGGCGGCTTCGAGCTCGGTGACGCGGCCGGAAAGATCAGGGTAGGCTGGCGCGGCCGGCTTGGCGTTCTGGGCCGCGACGAGCTGGCGGCTGCTGTCGGCCAACGCCGTTTCCAACTCGGTGACGCGACCGGAGAGATCGGGATAGGCCGGGGCGCCCGGTTTGGCTGCGAGGACGGCTTCGAGTTCGGCGACCTGACTGGAGAGATCAGGATACTGCGGGGCGGCGGCCTTGGTTTGGAGTTCGGCGATCCGGGTCTGAAGCGCGGCCGCGGTGGCGTTGCCGGCCGCGAGCTTGCTGGCGGTGTCCTTGAGCTCGGCGCGGACCAGGGCGAGTTCGCGGCCCGAAGTGGCGGCCTGGGTCTCAAGCTCGGTGACGCGGCCGGAGAGGTTCGGGTAGGCGGGCGCGGCGTTGCGGGCGGCCGTGAGGGCGGCCGCGAGTTCGCTGACGCGGCCAGAGAGATCTGCCTTCGCCGAAGCGACGGCGGACAGTTCCGAGTTGGTGGCGGCGAGTTGCGCCTCAAGTGAGCCGACTTTGCCGGTCAGATCGGGGTAAGCCGGTGCGGCGGGCTTGGCGGCAAGGGCGGCGCTGGTCTGGGCCAGCGTGGCCTCGAGCTGGGTGACCTTGCCGGAAAGATCCGCCTTCGCCGAGGCTTCGGTGGATAATTGGGAATTGGTGCGGGTGAGCTGGCTTTCCAATTCGCTCACGCGGTTGGTCAGATCGGGATATTTCGGGGCGGCATTGCGGGCGGCCGTGAGGGTCGTCTCAAGCTCGCGGACTTTGCCGGCGAGATCCGGGTAACGCGGGGCGGCGGGCTGGGCGGCGAGCGCCTTTTCGGCCGCGTCCTTGGCCGAGGTCAGCGCGGCGACCTGACCGCGCAGATCGGGATAGGCCGGCTGGGCGGCCGAGGCCTGTTTTGCCGCTGTGAGTTGTTCCTCCAGAGCGGCCACATTCGGGCGGAGGTCGGGGTAGGCGGGGGCGACAGGTTGTTTGGCGCGGGCGAGCTGGGTCTCGAGCGCGGCGACCTTGCCGGAGAGGTCGGCCTTCGCCGAGGCTTCACCGGATAGTTGGGAGTTGGTGCGAGTGAGCTGGCTTTCCAATTCGCCGACGCGGCTGGTCAGATCGGGATACTTCGGCGCGGAGTTGCGCGCCGCGGTCAAGGCGGTCTCGAGTTCGGTCACGCGGCCGGCGAGGTCCGGATATTTAGGCGCGGCGGCCTGGGCGGCGAGGGTCTGGTTGGCCTGGGCGAGGGAGGCCTGGGCGGCCGCCAGCTCGCGGTTCATCGCGGCGAAGGTGCTTTCGTCCCCGGCCAGCTTGGTGTGGGCGCGTTCCAGTTCCTGGGCGCGCTGGGCGGCGGTGGTCTGGGCGGCCGTGAACTGGGCCTCGAGCTCGGTCACCCGGGCGCGCAGGTCGGGGTAGCGCGGCGCGGCATTCCGCGCTTCGGCGAGGGTGGTCTCGAGTTCGCTGACGCGGCCCGAAAGATCGGGATAGCTCGGGGCCCCGGGTTTGGCGGCGAGTTCCTGGCGGGCGGTCGCGAGCTGGGATTCGAGCGCAACCTTCTGGTCGTTGACCTTGTTCAGCGTGGCTTCGACCTGCTGGCCGAAGCTGCGGGCGGCGGCGAGCTCGGCGGTCGCGGCGGCGGCAACACGCGCCTTGTCGTCGTTGACCTTGTTGAGGGTCTCCTCGACCTGGCGGCCGAAGCTGCGGGCGGACTCCAGCTCGGCGAGGGCGGCCTGGAGCTCACGATTCTTCGCGTCGAGCGCCGCGGTGTCAGCGGCGGGCTTCGGCGCCTTTTCCAAGTTGGCTAGAGCTTGGCGGACCTGGGCCAGCTCGGTTTTGGCGGTTTCGCTGCCGCGGGCGAGTTCGGTGGCGCGAGCCTCGGCCGCCCGGGCGGCCTTTTCATTGTCGGCGGTCAGCTTGGTCAGGCGCTCGCGCTCGGTGCGCAGCTCGGCGAGATCGCCGGCGAGGTCGTTGATGCGGACGGCGAGGGCATCGCGCTCGGCCCGCAGGCCCGCGCTGGCGGAATCCTCACTAAGGGAAGCCGGGGCGCCGGGTCCGGCCGGACCGGCCGGACCGGCCGGAACGGAGCGGACGGGAGTTTCGACGGCCGGGGCGGTGGTCGTGCGAACGGGCGCCGGGGTGCGGACGCCGAGGGCGGTCTTGCGCTCGGTCAGGCGCTGTTGGGCGAGTTCGAGGGCGGACTTGTTGAGCGAACCGATGACGTTGTCGAGGTCCCGGCCGCGGGCGCCGTTCTCGCGGGCGAGGGAGAGCCACACGAAGGCCTCGACGGGATCGGCGGCGATGCCGCGGCCCTGTGCGTAGGCGAGGCCGAGATTGTATTGGGCGATGCCGTTGCCCTTGACGGCCTTGGCGCGGAGACCAGCGACCTCGCTGCTTTCTTGGGCGAAGGCGGTGAGGCCCAACGCGGACACGAACAATACGGCGGCAAACGAACGGAAAATTTTCATGCGGCAGGCTGGTGTGTAGGCGGATACATATGCCGGGGTCCAACCCCGGCTGCAAGCCCGCCGGTGCTCCGCGTAAAAAAAGACGCCGCCGCCGGCTCCTTTACCGACTATTCACCGCTGCCGGACCGACGCTATAAGGCGGCCCGGGCGGCGGTGAGCACGTCTTCCGGCGAGAGGCGGTTACGGTAGTCCGCGTCGGTGTGGACAAACTTGACCAAGCCGTCGCGCCCAATGACATAAACCGCCGGCACGGGCAGCCAGCGGGCGGCGGGCTCGCCGGGCACCGGGGCGAGGTCGATTTTGTATCCGCGGTACTTTTCCACGGTTTTCTCGTCCACCCGGAAGGCGAGGCCGAAGGCGGATGCCGCCGCCATGGCGCGGTCGGAGAGCAGCCGGTAATTGAGGTGATTTTTCTCCGCCGCGGCGCGCAGGCCGGGGACCTCATCGGGGCTGAGGGCCAGGATCTGATAGCCGAGACGGAGGAGTTCCGGCTCGATATCCACGAGGGCGGCCAGGTGGCGGTTGCAATACGGGCACCAGCTGCCGCGGTAAAAAATGATCAAGGTGGGCTTATCCGCCACGACTGCCGCGAGGTCCAGGCCGGTGCCATCCACGGTTTGCACGGCGACGGCGGGGACCCGGGCTCCGGCGGCCAGGGGGATGGTTTCGGCGGCGGAAGGAGCCAGCGCGGCGCGCAGCGCGACGGTCAGCAGGGAAAAGAGCAGGACGAAACGAAGGTGCATCTGTAGTGAGAGGGCGGTCGGCGGGAAGATATTCCCGGTCCTCAGCCCTCCGCGCGGGGGAAAGTGCGCTGCGCGAGGCCGCCGGGCGGGAATATAGCGGGTTAAGCCCGGTGCGTTACTCCCGGCGCTTGAACGGCTCCGCCAGTTGGCTGACGTAGTTCGTCGGCATCGGCTCATTGATGCCGTATTTGGCGGGAAATTTCTTCGGCAGATAGAAGGGGCCGAAGACCCAGTCCATCCACGGCAGCAGGCCGGAGAAATTCTTGTTCGAGGTTTCGGGACCTTCGTTGGCGTGGTGCCAGTGGTGGAATGCCGGCGTCGCGACCAACCACTCGAGCCAGCCGAAGCGCCAGCGGACGTTGGCATGGATGAAGAGCGCCAGCAGACCCGCGAACGCGATCAGCGCACCAAACGTCTCCTTGGTGAAGCCGAGCAGATAGACCGGCAGGATGCCGCAAACGCGGATGAACGTCTGGTCGAAGGGATGCAGCCGGCTCGCCGCCACCCAGTCGAGATGTTCGCTGGAGTGATGCACGGCGTGGAACCGCCAAAGAAGCGGTACGGTATGCGCCCAGCGGTGGCCCCAGTAGGCACCGAGATCGAACACGACGTTCGCGATCAAAAACTGCCCCCACCACGGCAGCGCGGTCATCGTACGCTGGAGCGGGGGATGGATGAGGAAACCCAGCAATGTGATCAGGACCACCGTGACGAAAATCGTGAGCAGCTGGCGGATCGCCCCCGTGATGAAGAAATGGATGAGGTCCGCCCCCACGCCGGGCCGCTGCCAGAATTGCCGGCGCACGAGCGGAAATAATGACTCCAGCGGGACAAAGATCGCGCCGAGCACCACGAAAGCGATGGCCAGCCGCGCGGGATTCCACAGTTGATCCATGGGTCGGGTGACGCAGGGGTGGAGCGCGAGGTTACGCCGGGGTCTTCGCCCGGGCGACCGCGCCCTGCCAGGCGGCCTGAAGTTTTTTCATGGCCGCCGGCGGGGCCTGGGGGGTGAAGCTCCGGTCCGCGGCCCACAGGGCGGCGATCTCGCCGCGATTTTTCCAGAAACCCGTGGCGAGGCCGGCCAGATAGGCGGCGCCAAGCGCGGTGGTCTCGGTGGTGCGTGGGCGGACGACCGGCACGCGGAGCAAATCGGCCTGGAACTGCATGAGGACGTTGTTGCGGACAGCGCCGCCGTCGACACGAAGCTCGCGCAGCCGGTGGCCGCAGTCGGCCTCCATGGCGCGGAGCAGGTCGGCGCTCTGGTAGGCGATGCTCTCGAGCGCGGCGCGGGCGAGGTGGCCGGCGTTGCTGCCGCGGGTCAGACCGGTGATGACCCCCCGCGCGGCCGCGTCCCAATGCGGGGCGCCGAGGCCGGCGAAGGCCGGCACGAGGTAGACGCCGCCGTTGTCCGGCACGCGGGCCGCGAGTTTCTCCACGTCGACGGATTTCGCGATGAGCCCGAGGCCGTCCCGCAGCCATTGCACGACGGCGCCACCGATGAAGACGGAGCCCTCGAGGGCGTATTCGATCCGGCCGTCGACCTGCCACGCGATGGTGGTGAGCAGGTTGTTTTTAGAAACGACGGGTTGGTCGCCGGTGTGCATCAGCAGGAAGCAACCGGTGCCGTAGGTATTCTTGGCCATGCCTGATTTCCAGCAGGCCTGGCCGAAGAGCGCGGCGTGCTGGTCGCCGGCGAGGCCGCCGATGGGGATGCCGTTGAGCGCCGGCACGGCCGACACCTCGCCAAAAATGCCGCTGCTGGCGCGCACCTCGGGCAGCACCTCGCGCGGAATGCGGAGGACTTGCAGGAGGGCGTCGTCCCAGCGGGCCGTGCGCAGGTTGAGCAGGAGGGTGCGCGAGGCGTTGGAGACGTCGGTCGCGTGGACGCGGCCGCCGGTGAGCTGCCAGAGCAGCCACGTGTCCACGGTGCCGAAGGCGAGTTCACCCTTTTCGGCGCGTCGCCGGGCGCCAGGGACATGGTCGAGCAGCCACGCGAGTTTCGTGCCGCTGAAATAGGGGTCGAGCAGGAGGCCGGTCTTTTTCCGGAACAGCGGCTCGAGGCCGCGGCGCTTGAGCTGCGCGCAGAGGTCGGCGGTGCGCCGGTCCTGCCAGACGATGGCGCGGTGCAGCGGCCGGCCGGTGCGGCGGTCCCACAGCAAGGTGGTCTCGCGCTGGTTGGTCAGGCCGATCGCCGCGATGTCGCGACCGGTGAGGTTGGCCTCGGCGACGGCGCCGAGCGCGGTGCGGCGGGTGGATTCCCAGAGGTCGAGCGGATCGTGTTCGACCCAGCCGGGCTGGGGATAGTGCTGCGCGAATTCCTGCTGCGCGGTGGCCACGGCGCCGCCGCGCCGGTCGAACACGATGGCGCGGGATGACGTGGTGCCCTGGTCGAGTGCGAGGACGCAGCGCATGGCTCAGTCCTTTTTCGGGAACGGCGCCACGGGGTCGCGGCCCTGCGTGAAGATGGCGCCCGAGGACACGGGCACCGTGCGCCAGTTGAAGGCGATGGTGACCGATCGGAAAAGGAACGTCACCGCCATGGCCAGGAAGGCCGCCTGCGTCGCGCTGATGGCGAGATAGACCCCGGCACAGATGAAGGTGACTGCGCCGACCAGCGCCGTGAGCAGGTAGAACTGGCCGGGCTTGAACACGAGCGGCTCCTCGCGGGTGAGCACGTCGCGCAGCAGGCCGCCGCCGATGGCGTTGATCACGCCGATGAGCACGGCGGCCGAGGGCGGCAGGCCGGCGGTGAGCGCCTTCTGTACGCCGAACGCCGCGTAGGCGCCGAGGCCGAGCGCGTCGACCCAGGCGATGAGCCGGTGGAAGCGGTGGACCTGCCGGCCAAAGAAAAAACTGGCCACCACCGCGGCGGTGACCGTGTAGATATAGGCGGGCGTGGTGAGCAGCGGCGTCAGCCCCTCCTGCAGAAAGATGCCGTCGCGGATCAGGCCGCCGCCAATGCCGGAGACGAGCGCGAGGGCCAGCACGCCGACGATGTCGTAGTGCCGCCGGATGGCGGCCAGCGCGCCGGTGAGGGCGAAGGCAAAGGTCGCCCCGAGGTCGAAAAGCACCGGCAGATCAAAACTTCCCTTCAGCATGGTGGAGTGTGGGGTCAAGGGCTGGTGGCCCCAAAAACGTGCCGTGACAAGCGAACTTTGCCCCACCACGGTGGCCCCGACCTTGCTCCGCACCCCATGAAGTTACCCGTTTCGCTCCTCCTCCTCCTGCTGTTGGCCGGCGGCCAGAGCGGGCCCGCGACCTTTTCCCGGAGGAGAGCGCCCAGTATTCCCTCGAGAACACCGGGAAGTTCCAGCTGCTGGACCGTCCGGCGCAGGGGGCCGTCGCCTGCACCGGCCGGCCGGAGCGCGTCGATGCCGCCGGCCGGCTCGAGATCGTGGCCAACCTCAGGAACCGCGGCCCGGAGGAGATCCGGCTGCAGGTGCGCTGCGTCTTCCAGGATGCGGCGGGTCTGCCCACCGGCGACGAGACCCCGTGACTCGCGCTCAATTTCGATCCCGGCGCCACCGAGGCCGTGCATTATTTCGCGACGAACAATCTCGCCCGGAAGTTCACCATCGCGGTGCGGTCGGGGCGGTGAGGCGGGGGCTCACGGCCGGGCCGGCGTGACCGGCTGCACGGCGGCCGGAGTGGCCCCGGCCCGGTTCTTCGCCCGGCGGTCGATCACATACCAGAGCACAAAGACCATCATGCCGACGAGCAGGCCGAGCAGAACAATGATCTCCTTGTTGCGACGCATGGCCGGAAGCTAGGCCGGACTCATCCCAGCGCCAGTGCAATCACGCCCACGACCATGCCGCCGGCCGCGCGCAGCCGGCGCTTGGCATCAGCCTCCTTAAGGAGCTTCGCGCCGAAGAACGTCCCGATGAGGATGCTGATCTCGCGCGCCGGGGCGATGTAGCTGACCGGTGTGAAGGTCATGGCCGTCAGGATCAGGATGTAGCCGAACGGCGCCAGCAGGGCCACGGCGAACACTTTCCAGCGGTGGTCGCGCCACGCCGCGGCGGCCTCGGCGCGGCGCGGCCACGCGAACGGCGCGAGCACGAGGCACAGCACGACCTGCGTGCTGCAGTCGTAGGCCAGGGGCGGCAGGTGCAGGTGCGCCACGGCGTGTTTGTCCCACACCGTCAGCGCCGCGATGCAGCAGCCGCAGGTGAAGCCGTAGATCAACCCCCGCCGCAGGTGGGCGCGGTCGGCGTGCAGCAATTTGGTGCCGCCGGTCAGGGAGAAGATGCTCACGATGATGATGGCGCCGCCGGCCAGCGCGAGGGCGGTGGGGCGCTCGCCGAAGAGCGCGATGGCCGTGAGCGTGGAGAACAGCGGCCCGGTGCCGCGCGCCAGCGGATAGACCAGCGAGAAGTCCCCGTGCTGGTAGCCGCGCTGCAACAGGAGGGCGTAGGCCGTCTTGATGAGCCCGCTGCCGACCACGACGAGCCACGCCCCGGCGGGGAGGGCGGGCGTTTTCCACAGCAGGTAGGCGATAGAGAGCGGCCCATAGAAGCAGAGCGACACGAGCCCGGTCAGCCACACGAAGGGCAGGCCGCCGCCCGAGCGCTTGGCGGCGTAATTCCAGGTCGCGTGGGTGAACGCGGCGACGAGGATGAGGCCGAGGGCGAGGGCGGACATTTCGGTTCACCACGAAGGCACGAAGCGCCCGAAGAACAACGGGAAAAGGCGGCGGGTCTTTTCGGAAGGCTCAACTCCCGTTGAGCCGCGGCCCAGCTGGAGCTGGGCCCTCCACAAACCATACAGTTATTGCGCCAACCGGCCGATACATGCCCGGAAGCTTGCGCCGGGCAGGCTTCACGGGCTTCGTGCCTGCGTGGTTAAAATGGCAGATCTCCTTCGCGAGCTGCGCCCGACGCTGGCGCTGGCCTTCCCGATCATTGTCGGGCAGGTCAGCCAGATGTTGATCGGGCTGACCGACAACGCCTTCATCGGGCGCGTCGGCAAGGTGGAGCTGGCGGCGGCGGCGTTCACGCACGGCGTGTTCAACATCTTTTATGTGGTCGGGCTCGGGTTGATCCTGGGCACAGGCGTTTTTGCGGCGCGCGACCACGGCGCCGGCGACGAGACCGGCTGCGCGGCGTGGTTGCGGCACGGGCGGGCGCTGGCGCTGGGCGTCGGTCTGCTGGCGTTCGGATGCATGCTGCTCCTTTCCTGGCAGCTCCATCGCTTCGGCCAGCCGGCGGAGGTGGTGGCGGTCGTGCGGCCCTTCTACCTGCTGATCGCGGGCTCGGTCGTGTTTGCGCTGTTCTTCCAGGTGCAGCGCCAGTTCGCCGAGTCGCTCGGCCGGCCGTGGGTGCCGATGGGCATCATGCTGGCCGATGTGGCGCTGAACGCATGCCTGAACTGGGTGTTCGTGTTCGGGAACCTGGGTTGCCCGGCGCTCGGCCTGGTCGGCTCGGGGTGGGCGACGCTGCTCGCGCGATTTGCGGCGGTGGTGGCGCTGGGGCTGTGGCTGAAAAGTTCCCCGACGTTCGCGCCGGTGCGGTCCGCGCCATGGACCGGCTGGGAACGAGGGCGCTTTGCCGCGTTGCTGAAGCTGGGGGTGCCGGCCGCCGGCATGCTCCTGTTCGAGGGCGGGGCGTTTGTCGCCACCGCGCTGATGATGGGCTGGCTCGGCACGGTGCCGCTGGCCGCGCATCAGATCGCCATCGGCTGCGCGTCGCTGGCCTTCATGTTCCCGCTCGGACTGTCGCTCGCCGTGAGCATGCGCATCAGCCGGGTGGCCGGCGAGGGCCGGACCGGCGCGCTGCGGCCCATCGGGTTTGGCGCGCTGGTCACGGGCCTGGTCATCATGGTCGGTTTCGCGCTGGCGTTTGCCCTGGCGGGGCGGGCCATCACGGCGGCGTTCACGCCGGCGGCGGATGTGGCGGCGCTGGCGGCGCAGCTGCTGGTGGTCGCGGCGATTTTCCAACTCTTCGACGGCGGCCAGGTGATCAGCGTCGGGGCCCTGCGCGGCCTGCACGACGTGCGCGTGCCGACCGTCATCACCTTCATCGCCTACTGGGTCATTTCCCTTCCGCTCGGCTACTGGCTGGCGTTCCACGCCTCGATGGGTCCGATCGGGCTATGGACCGGACTCGCGGTGGGATTGGGCTGCGCGGCGCTGTTGCTTGGGTGGCGGTTCCACCGGCTGACGCGGGATGTAGGGCGGGATCGCTGATCCCGTCACGAACGTGATACGGGCGACGGAGTAAAGCGGGATCAGCGATCGCGCCCTGTCGTTCAGTGCAAGGCCTCAGCCAGAGTGGCGATGATATCATCCACCGGCTCGGTGCCGAGGCAGAGGCGGAGCAGCTCGGGGGACAGGCCGTGGGCGGCGAGCTCGGTGCGGCCGGCTTCGCTGGTGACGAGGTCGTAGTGCGCCAGGTAGATGAACGGCGAGATGAGCGTCGTCGTCATGCCGAAGCTCGGGCCCTTGGGGAGGCGGACGGCGTCGTAGAACTTCGCGAGCGGGCCCTTGAGGGTGAAGGAAATCAGGCAGCCGACCGATTCCGGCGTGCGGGCGATCTTCCGGTAGTTCGCCTGGGTGGCCGGCTGCAGCGCCCACCAGACCCGGGCGACCGCCGGGTGCGACTCGAGGAACGCGGCGACCTTGAGCGTGCTCGCGTTGATGCGGGCGACGACTTCGGCGGTGGCGCCGATCTGGGCGGCGAGGCGGGCGAGGTCGCGGCCATGGACGGGCTCGAGCTGCGCCGCGACGAGCGAGCGGAGCTCGGCGGCATCGGGCCGCGCGGGGTTGATGACGACGGCGCCGGCGATGACATCGCCCTCGTGGGCGGTGTATTTGGTGAGGCTGGTGGCGACGACGTCGGCGTGGGGCAGCAGGTCGACGTTGAACGGCGAACTGACGGCGGGGTCGAGGATGCACTTGGCGCCGTGGCGGCGGGCAAGGGCGGTGACGGCGGCGAGGTCAGCCGTCTGGATGAGCGGGTTGGTCGGAGCCTCGATGATCAGGCCGGCGATGCGTTGACCCTGGTCGGCGAAGAGTTTTTCCAAGCCGGCCAGGTCCGTGACATCGCCGTGGCGCAGGTAGTCGCGCCCCGGGTCGGGCGTGAATTTTCTCAGCAGGGCGATGCTATCGAGGTAGAGCCAGCCCAGCTGGACCCAGGCGGTGCGGCCGGTGCGGGCCTGGACGGTGCTGATGGCGCGGAAGGCGGCGTAGAGGGCGTTCATGCCGCTCGGGGCGAGCAGCAGGTCGGCGTCGGCTACGGGAAACGGGCCGCGGAGCACGCGCTTGATCTCGGCGGTGGCGTCGCCGGAGAAAAGTTTCTCCGGCGCGGCGGCGGGCAGCTGGCCGAGGCGGACGAGGTGGTCCTCGGCGGCGCGGGAGGAGAGGAAGCCGCCGATATTCTGCAGGTAGACCTTGCCCCGGGTGTTCAGCTCGGGCGTGTCGGGGTGGGCCACGCCGTCGATCCCGTCGGCGGTGAAGGGCGTGGCGGCCGCCGGACCGCGGCGGCCGAGATAAGCGGCGAGGGCGGCGGCCATTTTCGCGGAGGTCACGAGCCAGAGGGACTGGCCGGCGAGCCCGGGGCGGCGGGCGAGGTGCGCACAGAGGCGCTTGGCGTGCGTGTGGACGACGAAGCGCGGGTAGCCGGAGGCGATGTGCCTGGTGGTCTCGGGCCGGCCTTCCTCGTAGCCGATGACATCGGCCATGGTCGGCAGGCTGCAGGCGACGGAGTGCGGGCTGCCGGGAATGCGCTGACCGAGGAGGATGGGTTTGAAGACCGACATGAGGGATGCGGCGGAAGAAAGTTGGCCGGCGGGAAGGGGGTGGCAACTGCGGTTTGTGTCATGCTTGAAGGTGGAGCGCGCTGACCCCAGCGCGCGGCGGGAGGCCCGATCACAAACCAGCGTGTTGGGTCAACCCGCTCCACCTTAACCGGCAACGCCCACCCCGCCGGCGTTCTCGGATCCGGGGGCCGAAAAAAGCCCAGAAGGCCCGGAAGGAAGCTTTCATCCTTTTGGCATTTTGCGCCTTTTGTGGCCGCGACAGTCCGGGCCGGCCGGCAAAACAGGTTGCAGCCGGCATTTGAAACGGCGAACTAGGGCCGCATGAAACTGGTTTCCTGGAACGTCAACGGCGTGCGCGCCGTGCTCAAGAAAGGCTTTCTCGACCATATGGCCAAGGTGGATGCCGATGTCATCTGCCTGCAGGAGACCAAGGCGCACCCCGGCGACGTCCAGCACGTGGCGTGGGTGGCGGGCTACACGCCGCACTGGTATTCGGCGGTGAAGAAGGGCTACTCCGGCACGGTGATCTTCACGCGCGTGCCGCCGCTCAAGGTGATCAACGGCATCGGCCTGGCCGGCCACGACGACGAGGGGCGCGTCATCACCGCGGAGTTCAAGGACTTTTATCTCGTAAACGTCTACCAGCCCAACTCGCAGCGCGGGCTGACGCGGCTGAAATACCGCACGGAGGAGTGGGACCCGGCGTTCCGGGCGTTGCTCAAGAAGCTCGAGAAGAAGGGCAAGCCGGTGGTGTTCTGCGGCGACCTCAACGTCGCACACACCGAGATCGACCTTACGAACCCGAAGACCAACCGCCGCAACGCCGGCTTCACCGACGAGGAGCGGACGAATTTCACCACGCTGCTGGCGACGGGCTTCGTGGACACGTTCCGCGAGTTCGAGCAGGGCCCGGGGCATTACACCTGGTGGAGCCAGATGATGAACTGCCGCGCCCGGAACATCGGGTGGCGTGTCGATTATTTCGTGGCGTCGGAAAAACTGAAGCCGGCGCTGAAGCGCGCCTGGATCTCGCCCGAGGTGATGGGCAGCGACCACTGTCCGGTTGGCCTGGAATTGAAGACGTGAAGCGCGCGAAGGGCGGGGAAAACGACCGGGCGAAAACGCCGGCCGCGGTCCGGCTGGCCCGCTCCGGCGTGCATGGCTACGGGTTGTTTGCCCGGGCCGCGATCGCGCGCGGCGAACGCATCATCGAATACGTGGGCGAGCTGATCACGAAGGCGGAGGCCGAGCGCCGGGAGGAAAAACGCCTCGCGCGGCTGGCGGCGGGCCGCGACGGGTGCGTCTATATCTTCGAACTGAACCAGCGGCATGACCTTGACGGCAAGGGGCCCGTCAACCTGGCGCGGAGGATCAACCATTCCTGCGACCCGAACTGCGAGACGGACAACATCCGCGGCCGGATCTGGATCCTGGCCCGGCGGGACATCGCCGCCGGGGAGGAGCTGACCTACGACTACAATTTCGACTTCGTGGAATGGCGCGATCATCCCTGCCGCTGCGGGGCGAAGGGTTGCGTCGGATTCATCGTCAATAGCGGCCAGCGCTGGCGGGTGCGACGCCTGGTGGCGGCCGGGCGGAAATGAGCCGCACAAAGCAGGCTTTTCTTCGCGCTCCGGCCGGCCAGTCTGCGGGCATGAATTACGAGGCCCGCCTGAAGCAACTGCTGATGCGCAAGCCGCGGCTCACGCTGGCCGTGGCGGAGAGCCTGACGGCCGGGCAGGTGCAGGCGCGCATCGCGGCGGTGTCGGGGGCGTCGAATTATTTCCTCGGTGGCGTCACGGCCTACAGCCTGGAGCAGAAGGTGAAGCTGCTCGGCGTGAACCGGGCGCATGCGAAACGCGTCAACTGTGTGTCGCAGCGCGTGGCGGTGGAGATGGCCCACGGCGCCATGGAGCTGTTCGGGGCGGACCTGGCCGCGGCGACGACCGGCTACGCCGAGCCGGACCGCGCGGCCGGGGTGAAGGCGCCGATGGCGTGGTGGGCGATCTGCCAGCGGTTGCCGAACGGCCGGCGGGCGCTGAACTCCGGCACCATCGAGGTGCCCGGCGCGAACCGCACCGAGGCACAGGCGCGCATCGCGGAGGATGTGATCGGGCTGCTGGGCGCGCACGTGGCGGCGTGGCGGCAACGGTAACGCGGCCGGCTGGCCGGCTTGGCTTCGCGTCCACCGATACGCACTTAGGCAGCTGGGCGCGAACCATGGACTGATTTACGCCAACTGTTAAGTGCGACGGTCGGGCCAGCCCGCTGGTGGGCGCCGCAGAGCGCGAGCAAGCTCGCGGGCCCACGGCCCACGGCATGAGGCCGGGTTCCACCCTTCAAGGAGCACCTGACAGAATCGCCGGCAAGCAGACTCCTACAAGGAAAGCAGAGAGTCCGAGTAACAAAAAAACCCACCGGAGTGCGGCGGGTTGGAAGGGGGAGGATTTTTCGGCGCTTACTGCGTGAGGCGCGTCACGTAGTTCATGATAAACTGGGCCTCGGTCGGAGGCGTGACCCAATCGCTGAAAAGCAGCTCGGGCATGCGGTGGTTGGTATTATAGAAGAGGCGGTTGGAATCCTCGCTGGGGGACATGTAGCCGGTCTTGATGGCGGCGCCGAGGTAGAAGCCCTCGGTGGTGGAGTAGACGAGCACGTTGGCGTCGCCCGGCAGGTTCTTGCTGACGGCCTCGCGCTCGGCGGCGCGGATGCCGGCGACGGCCTTGGCCTCGGCGCCGAGGTTCATGCGGTTCTTGAGGAGCAGGCGCGCGGTGTTGTCGTCCATGAGAACGTAGACGGCGTTGATGGACTTGCCTCCGGCCTGAAGGCCGAAGCTGAGTTCGCCAGCCTTGAGGAAGGCGGGCACCGACCACTTGCCGTTGGGGCGGCGGACGAGGGCGACGGCGTAGCCGTCCTTGATGCCGAAGATGAAGCCGGCCTGGAACTGGTTGACGATGACGATGCCTTTGGCGCGGCGGAGGATGTCGGCCGGGATGGCGGACTTCACGTTGCCTTGGATTTCCTGCAGGATGGCCTCGCAGCTATCGAGATGGGAGACGACGGTCTGGCGGGTGATGCCGGGGGCGGCGGGCAGGGTGACCGCGAGGGCGGTCACACAGAAAAGGGCGGAGAGGAGCTTCTTCATGGTTGAATGGTGCGGAGAATGGGGCCGCGCCGGAGGAGCGCAAAGCTGTTTTCCAAGACGGGTATATGCAGATTAAGGGGGGGAATGAAAGCCCTACTTAGTCCGCCGGCCGACCTAGTCCCGGATGGTGACCCCTTGGCGGGGAGAAGGTTGCCTTGTGGTGCGCGGTTGCGCCCCCCGGGTTTGACCTGATTTCCGGCCCAGCAATGCCGCGGCCAAAATCAGGCATATGCTTAATCCAGTCCCCGTTCCGCGATCTCGTCCTCGTCCCAGCCGAGGTAGTGGCCGAGCTCGTGGAGGTAGGTCAGGCGCACTTCGTCGCGGTAGATGGTCTCGTCGGCCTCGGCGTAATCCCAGATGTTCTCCAGAAAAAGGAGGATCTGGGGCGGCAGGGGTGAGCCCTCGGCGAGTTCGCCCCGGTGCGGGTGGCCGACGAAAAGGCCGAGGATGTCGGGTTCCCAGCCCTCAGCCTGGATGGCGGCGTTGGGGTGGGGTTCGTAGCAGACCGGCACTTGCTCCGCGGCCGCGCGCACCTCGGCGGGCAGGCGGCGCTGCGCGGCGGAGACCACTTGGGCGGCGACGGCGGTTAGCTGCGGAAAATTCATGCGGGGGGGTAGCGGGCACCTTGCGCAAAGCCGGTCCCGGAGTAAAGCGGCGCATGGACGATGCGGCCCAAGCGAGGTTACACGCACGGCAAAAGTTTTCCTGCCAAATGATGCAACGTTCCGCGGGGTAGCGACGTCTATCCGGGTGAAGCTTACTGCTAGGTAGCAGTGTGGGCAAAGAAGCGCCGTGGCGTGGGGCCACGGCGCTTTGCTTTGCCCGCCCCCGGCAACCGCGCCGTAACCGCCCCGCCGGTGAGCCGTCATTTCCGCAGAACCCAAAACTCATCCATGAAAAACCAAATCAAGTTGACGTCCCTTGTCCTGTCCGCGGCCCTGGCCGCCATTCCCGTCCTGCAAGCCCAGCCCGCCGAAGGCCAGGCCCCGGCCCGCGAACGCGGTCCCGGTGGTCGCGGTGGCCCGAACCTCGAGATGATCGCCGAGGAACTCGGCCTGTCCGCCGACCAGAAGGCGAAGCTCGCGCCCGTCATGAAGCACCAGGCGGAGCAGATGCAGGCCATCCGGCAGGACGAGTCGCTTTCGCGCGAACAGCGCATGGAAAAGGTCCGCGCCATCCGGGAAGCCGGCCGCAAGGACATCGAGGCCGTGCTCACGCCCGAACAGGCGAAGAAATTCGCCGACCTGCGCGCCCGCGGTCCCCGGGGCGACGGCGAGCGTCCGCGCAAGGGCGAGAAGCCGGGCGATAAGTAATCTTACTGCTGCCGGGCAGCAGTGGACAAAAAATGCGCCGTGCCGTGGGGCCACGGCGCATTGCCTTGCCCGCCCCCCGGCGACCGCGCCGTAACCGCCCCGCCGGTGCGTCGTCATTTCCACAACTCCAACTACCATGAAAAAGATCCTGCCTCTATCGCTCACCCTCTGCGGTGCAGCCTGCTTGTTTGCTGTGGCGGCGCTGGCCGCCGACAGATCCGCTCCCGTCCCAGCCGCACCCGATAAGGTCGCGCGTCCCGGGGAAAAATTCGTCGGGATGGTGGCCGACCAGCCCGGTCTGACCACTGAGCAGCGGACCAAACTCGCCGGTCTGCGCCAGGCGCAACGCAGCGCGCTCGACGCCGTGGCCGGGGACAACAACCTTTCGCCCCAAGACCGCCGCGCCAAGGTGCGCGGGATCATGGAGGCCAATCGCGAGCAGAGGAAGGCCGGGCTCACGCCCGGGCAGCAGCAGCAGATGGCGCAGGCGCACGCGGGCCTGGGCAACGGGCGCGCGGGCGGCCCGCAGCGGGTCGGCTCGCACCGGCCCGATCCGCGGCAGATGCGCCGCCAGGCGATGCGCGCGCAGCAGAAGATGCAGCATCAGCGCGACCGCCGCGCCGAGGCCCTGGGCCTGACCGATGAGCAACGCGCCAAGATGCGCCAGATCGCCTTCCAGCACCGCGAAAAGGCCATCGGCCTGCAGAAGGAACTGCGGGCGGAAATGGAAGCCGTGCTCACGCCCGAGCAGCAAGCCAAGGCCAAAGAAATGAAGGGCGGCCACGGCCGGCGCGGTCCGGGTCGCCCCGGTGGCGACCGGATGGGCCCGCCCCCGGGCCACTGACGAACTTCTGCCGTCAGGCAGAGAGTGCAAAAGGAAGCGCCGTGGCGTGGGGCCACGGCGCTTTTCTTTTTGGACAAGCCCCCGGGCCCGCCGCACGCTCCCGGGTCATGGGTCAACGGCACATGGTCATCGCGGGCGGCGGGGCGGCGGGCTTTTTTGCGGCCATCGCCTGCGCGGAGGCCGACCCGGATTGCGTGGTCACGCTTTACGAGGCCACGGCGCATCCGCTGGCCAAGGTGAAGGTGTCGGGCGGCGGCCGCTGCAACGTCACGCATGCCTGCTTCGAGCCGCGCGAGCTGGTGCAACGCTACCCGCGTGGTGGCCGCGAGCTGCTCGGCGCCTTCCACCGGTGGCAGCCGCGTGACACGGTCGGGTGGTTCGAGTCGCGGGGTGTGCCGCTGAAAACGGAGGAGGACGGGCGGATGTTTCCAGTCACGGACAGTTCGCAGACCATCGTCGACTGTCTGCAAGGCGCGGCGGAGAAGGCCGGCGTGCGAGTGGTGCTGCGGACGGGGTTGAAGCAGGTGGAGCGCGTTGACCCCAACGCGCTTGGTTCGGCGCAGAACGCGCTGGGGTCAGCGCGTTCCACCTTTCGCGTCACGCTCACCACCGGTGAAACCGTCGCCTGCGACCGGCTGATGCTCGCGACGGGCGGCAACAAGTCCAACGCGGGCCTCGCGATCGCCGCGCAGCTGGGGCACACCATCGAGCCGCCGGTGCCGTCGTTGTTCACCTTTCACAGCGATGACCCGCGGCTGAAGGAGTTGTCGGGAGTCTCGGTCCCGGAGGCCACCACGGCGGTGCGCGGCACGGCGTTGAAGGAGCGCGGGCCGCTGCTCATCACGCACTGGGGCCTGAGCGGCCCCGCGGTGCTGAAACTGTCGGCCTGGGGCGCGCGCATCCTGCACGATTGCGGCTACCGGTTCACCCTCACCGTCAACTGGGCGCCGGGCTTCAACCCCGAGACCCTGCGCGCCGAGCTCGAGCGGGCGAAGGCGGCCAATCCGAAGAAACAGCTCGGCACCTGGTGCCCGGTCGGCCTGCCGCTGCGGTTGTGGGAAAAACTGCTGCCGGCGGCGGGACTGAAGTCCGAGACCACCTGGGCGGTGTTGTCAGGCGCGGCGCTGCGGGCGCTGGCCGCGCAGGTGGGCGAGGGGGAGTTCGCCGTCACCGGCAAGAGCCTGTTCAAGGAGGAGTTCGTGACCTGCGGCGGCGTGCGGCTCGCCGAGATCGATTTCAAGACGATGGAAAGCCGGCTCGTGCCCGGTCTGCATTTCGCCGGCGAGGTGATCGACGTGGACGGCATCACCGGCGGCTTCAATTTCCAGGCGGCGTGGACCGGCGGCTGGCTCGCCGGCCAGGCGATGGCGGGGAGGCCGGAGGAAAGATGACAGAGGACGGGCGGCAAGGCTTACGGGCTGGCTTTTCCGTTCTCCGTCGTCTGGCTTCCGTCCCCTGACATGATGTCCTACGGCCAGCTCTTTTTGGTGGTTCTGCCGGTGTTTGTGATGATCGTGCTCGGCGTCATCCTGCGGCGCACGCGGCTGATCACGGAATCGGCGGAGGACAGCCTCTTCAACCTGGTCGTCAAGGTCACCACGCCGTGCCTCATCTACGAGTCGGTCGCGACCAACCCCGCGCTGCGCGAGCCGGGCAACCTGCTGCTGCCGCCGCTGCTCGGCTTCGGGCTGACGATCGCGTCGATGGCCGTCGGCTGGTATGTCGCCCGGGCGCTGGGCCTGACCATCGGCCGCGGGTTGCGCACGTTCGCGCTGGCCGTGGGCCTGACCAACTACGGCTACCTGCCGCTGCCGCTGATGGACGCCATGTTCGGCCCCGCGAGCCGGGCGGTGCTGCTGGTGCACAATGTCGGCGTCGAGGCGGCGATCTGGACCGGTGGCATCCTGGTGGTCAGCGGCCTGTCGCCGCGCGAAGGTTGGCGCAAGCTGATCAACGCGCCGGTGGTGGCGCTGCTGCTGGCGGTCGCGGCCAACCTCACTGGCGGGGCGGCCCATGTGCCGGCCCCGGTGATGAGCCTGGTGCACGCCCTGGCCGCCTGCGCGATCCCCCTCGGTTTGCTCATGACCGGGGTCAGCATCCAGCCACACCTCGACGACCCGAAGCAGCTGGTGGACACCCGCGTCACGCTCACGGCGTGGCTGCTGCGGCTGGTGGTGCTACCGTGGGTGTTCCTGCTGGCGGCGCGCTACCTGCCCTGCCCGCTGGAGTTGAAGCGCGTGCTGGTGATCCAGGCGGCGATGCCATCGGCGGTGGTGTCCATCATCGTGGCGCGCCTCTATGGCGGGCAGCCGCTCGTCGCGGTGCAGATCATCCTCGGCACGACGGCCCTCGCGCTGTTCACGATCCCCTTCTGGATCCGGTTCGGGCTGTCGTTCGCCGGGCTGGCCCCGTGACCCGGACCATGACTTTCGACAGATGACGGCAAGGGTCCAATCTGTTAGGCTGGCTTCCGCATGAACGACCAACCGAAAGACAAATCCTACACGGAGGCCCTGCGCGGCCGCCGCATCGCCGCGGTGGTGCTGCTGGTGGTGGCGGGCGGGGCGTTGGCCGGTCCCCACCTGCTATTTGACTGGCGCGAGAGCCTGCTGGTGCTGCTGGGCGTCGGTTTCATCGTGTGGTCGGCCCTGGCGCGATCCCCGGGGTTGCTGGTGCCGGGCGGCGTGCTGACCGGGATCGGGATAGGCACGTTGCTGCGGCCGGCGTATGGCAACGGGGCGTTCCTGCTCTCGATGGCGGGCGGGTTCCTGCTGATCGCGGTGCTCAATCCGCTGATGTTCGAGCGCGGGAAAAAGGGCGCGTGTTGGCCGCTCTGGCCGGCGGCGGGGCTCGGCTTTGCGGGATTGTTGCAGCTGGCCGGCCCGGATGTGCGGGAATGGTTCCGGGCGGTGCGGCCGTTCTGGCCCTACGCCCTGATCGCCGCCGCCCTGATCCTGTTTTTCACGAAGCCAGGCCGGAAGGACTAGGGCAGTTTCAGTAAAACTGTAGCCGGGGTCGCTGACCCCGGTATCTGGGTGTCCGCCTCGCGGACCGGGGTCAGCGACCCCGGCGACATCCCTCTGAGGCGGCGGGTTGCAACGCCCGCGGATTTTCCTGCCGGCGCGGCGTTGACCTCGGGCGGATGACCGCGCTTGCTGCCGGCATGGACTGGATCGCCGACCCGCAAATTTGGATCAGCCTCGTGACGTTAACCGCGCTCGAAGTCGTGCTCGGCATCGACAACGTCATCTTCATCTCGATCCTCGCCGGCAAACTGCCGAAGGAACAGCAGGCCAAGGCGCGCAAGCTCGGCCTCTCCCTTGCCCTGATCACCCGCGTTATCCTGCTTTTCAGCATCACCTGGGTGATGAGCCTGACCAAGGTGCTGTTTGTCATGCCAGTGTTCGGCGTGGGCGTGACCGGCAAGGCCACCATCCTGCTCCTGGGCGGGTTGTTTCTGATCGGCAAGAGCGTCTTGGAGATCCACGAGAAGATGGAGGGGGTTGACGGCCACGCCACCAGCGGCCACAAAAAAGCCACTTTCCGGGGCACCATCGTCCAGATCCTGCTGCTCGACATCGTGTTTTCTCTCGACTCGGTCATCACGGCGGTGGGCATGGCCAACCAGCTGTGGGTGATGATCGTCGCGGTGGTCATCGCCCTGGGGGTGATGCTCGTCTTCGCCGGGGCGATCAGCGACTTTGTGAACCGCCATCCCACGCTGAAGATGCTCGCGCTCAGCTTCCTCATCCTGATCGGCGTCATGCTGGTGGGCGAGTCGCTCGGCCAGCACATCCCGAAGGGTTACATCTACTTCTCGATGGCCTTCGCCTTCGGCGTCGAGATGCTGAACCTGCGTCTCCGGCCCAAAACCTCGCCGGTCGAACTGCACCAGCCCATCCGCTGACCGCGGCGGTCGTCGTGGAAACCATCCCGCTCAACTTCCGCGAGCTGCCCGCGCCTGAGGTGCGGGCCCGGGCACTGGCATTTTATGAGGAGATGCGGTGGCGGCGGACCGTGCGGGATTTTTCCCCGCGGCCGGTGCCGCGGGATATCATCGAGACCTGCCTGCTCTCGGCGGGCACCGCGCCCAACGGGGCGAACCTGCAACCGTGGCATTTTGCGGTGATCGGCGACCCGGCCATCAAACGCCGGGTGCGCGAGGCGGCCGAGGCGGAGGAACGGGATTTCTATGCTCACCGCGCGCCGCCGGCCTGGCTCGAGGCGCTCGCCCCGCTGGGCACCGACGCCCGCAAACCCTTCCTGGAAATCGCCCCATGGCTCATCGCCGTCTTCACCGTGAGCAGCCTGCCGGATGCCCGGGGTGAACGTCAGCCGACCTATTATGCGAAGGAGTCGACCGGCATCGCCTGCGGCTTCCTGATTGCGGCGCTGCACCAAGCCGGACTGGCCACCCTGACGCACACGCCCAGCCCGATGCATTTTCTCAATGAGATTTGCGGCCGGCCGGCCCACGAGAAACCGTTCCTGCTGCTGGTGGCCGGCTACCCGGCCGAGGGCGCGCGGGTGCCGGGGCACGCCGCGCGCAAGAAACCTCTGAGCGAGATCGCCTCGTTTCTATAGAGTCGCTGGCCAATGGCCTGGTCCGCGCGAGCCCCACCGCGGCGGGCTGTGACGACGGGGCTGGATGGTGCTATCGGCCCACGGCGGGGCCTCCGCGCAATCCCTATGGCGAACACGCCATGGGGCGGCGTCATTTTTCGCCGTGCAGCACGTCGGGCGCCTGGCGGCGCTGATCGTTGCGGGAATTGACCCGCTTCTGGTGTCGGCGCCGCAACAGTTCGTCAAGTTTGTCGACGAGGAGATCAAGGGATTTGTAGGCGTCGTCACTCTCCGCGCTGGCCACCAGATCAGGGCCGCTGATCTCCACCCGTCCTTTGGCGATAAAGCGAGGAGGAGCCGAACGGGTCTGGATTTTTTCCAGATCGAGGCGGACGCGGACGATATGGGTCTCGTGGCCGAGCAGATGCTCCGCCTTGGCTTGGGCGGCCGCATGCAGGGCAGGGGTGAGATCCAGGTGAATGCCACGCACCAAGACGCGCGCGGCGAGGGGTTCGGTCGGGTTGGGAGTAGTCATCGTGCGCTTAGACTTCGCGACGGGAGAAATCGTTGCTTACAACCGGCAACGGCGATTCCAGCGGCGGACCGACCGGCCGGGGTTCCGGACTGGAATAATTTCTCCAGTGCGCTACCTTCACCCGCATGAAATATTTAGCCCTTGCCGGTCTCTGGCTCCCTGCCGTCGGGTTGCTGCGCGCTGCGGAAACGCCCATGCCCGCTGATCCACTGGAAATGCAGGTGGCCGACCTCGTCGCGGGTCCGCAGGTGACCGTGGTGCATTTCTGGGCGCCGTGGTGTCCGAACTGTCAGGCGGAGCTCGACCGGGAGACCGGTTGGGCGAAGTTCATCGCCGCCAACCCGGAGGTGAAGGTCGTCTTTCTCAATATCTGGCACAAGGGCGAGGATTCTGCGCCGCGTCTTGCCGCCGCCGGCCTCGGGGCGCAACCCAACCTGCTTTTGCTCACGCACCCCAATCCCTCGCGCCTCGCCGCGGACCGGCTCAAATCCTTCCTGGGTCTGCCCGTCACGTGGGTGCCGACGACCTGGGTCTACCGCGAGGGGAAGCTCCGGGTTGCCTTCAACTATGGTGAGATCCGGTTCCCCGTGCTGCAGCAGATGGTGGATGACGCGCGCAACGAGTGGGCCCACTGAGCTGATGGCCGCCAAGCTCAACTGGGGCATCCTCAGCACCGGGCACATCGCCCGGAAGTTCGCCACGGCGCTCGCCACCGCGCGCACCGGCCGGCTCGTCGCGGTCGGCAGTCGCACGGCGGAGGCGGCGCAAAAATTCGCCGCGGACTTCGGCGGCCTCACGGCGCACGGCAGCTATGAGGCGTTGCTGGCGGATCCGGCGGTGCAGGTGGTCTACATCGGCACGCCGCACGATTCCCATGCGGAGCTGTGCATCCGCGCCGCGCAGGCGGGGAAACACATCCTCTGCGAGAAGCCGCTCGCGCTCAACCACGCCGACGCCGCGCGGGCGGTCGCGGCGGCGCGCCACCACGGCGTGTTCCTGATGGAGGCGTTCATGTATCGCTGCCACCCGCAGACGGCGAAGCTGGCGGAGCTGGTGCGCGGCGGCGCCGTCGGCGAGCTGCGACTGATCTCGGCCGTATTCTGTTTCAACCGGCCGGTGAATCCGGTGCTGCGGCTCTACAACCGCACGCTCGGCGGCGGGGCGATCCTGGATATCGGCTGCTACCCGGTGTCCATCGCGCGGCTGGTCGCCGGTGCCGCAGAGGGCCGGCCGTTCGCCGAGCCCATCGAATGCCACGGCACCGGTCGCATCCACCCGGTGGCGCAGGTGGACGAGCAGGCGGCGGCCACCCTCAAGTTTCCCGGCGGCGCCCTCGCGCAGCTCACCTGCGGCACCACGACGGCCAAGGAAATCGCGGTGCGGATTTACGGCACCGATGGTATCATTCATCTGCCGGCGCCGTTTCATCCGGGCAACCCGGCGGAAGGTCCGGGCCGGATCATCGTCCAGCGCACCGGGGCAGTTGCCGAGGAGGTCGCGTGCGGGCCGTCCGCGGACCTTTACACGATCGAGGCCGACACGGTGGGCGACGCCATCGCGCGCGGCGAGCGGGAGTCGGCGGCCATGAGCCACGCGGACTCGCTCGGCAACATGGTGGTGCTGGACCAGTGGCGCGCGGCGGTGGGGATTAAATATGACGGGGAGTGATTGAGGTGGGTGGCTTTATCCCAACAACCGAAAACCTTGGGAAACACTAGGGCGGGTCTGCAAACCCTGGAGCCGAGAGGCGGAGGTCACGCCAAGCCGATCAAACCGAGACCGGGCTACCCCTAACGGGATTTCGCCAACGGCGAAAGTTTGGCGGAGCGGCTCCGGCTGATCGCCGGCGCGGTGGGTTTCGGGGGCCCGCTGATCGCGGGCTGTTTTTAGTCGGCGATCAGCCGGCCCCCGAAACCCCAAGGCGGAGACGATTCGTCGGAGCGCATCTTGAAGGATTCATCCGTTGATGAATCCATTAGTGGTTTCATCACTCCGGGATTCCGCTATCGCCCCGGCGCGGGAGAGAACGAAGGCGGAAGGGATGGGAGGTGGAGCGGGTTGCCCTCAACCCGCTGGTTGGCGGACACCCGGAAGCGCGTTGGGGGCAACGCGCTCCACCGGTCTGCCGGCTTGCCCCGCGCCGGAATTCGCGGCAAGTCTTCTCTCCCCCTATGCAAAACCGCACCCGCCTCCTCCTCGCGGGCGTGGCCGCCGCGCTCGCCGCCTGGCCGGCCCGCGCCGCCACGCCGGCTGAAATCGCCGCCGAGTCCGCCAAGGCCAACGCCTTTTTCGAGCGCGTCTTTGACGAGAACGTCGCCCGCAGCCCCATGTTCATGACCCAGCTGGGCCTGAAGACCGACTACGACAAGTGGGACGACCTCTCCGAGGCCCGCGAGCTGGAGGACTTTGAGCTCGGCGTGAAACAGTTCGGCGAGCTGAAGCGCTCCGTCAACTTCGACCGGCTCGACGACCAGGCGAAGGTCAGCTACCGGATGTTCGTGCGCGATGCCGAGCGCTCGATCGAGGGCTGGCGCTGGCGCTACCACAGCTACCCGCTCAACCAGATGTCCGGCCTGCACGCGGACGTGCCGGCCTTCCTCATCAATTTCCACCGCGTGGACAGCGTGGCGGACGCCCGCGCCTACATCGCCCGCCTCCGGGGCATCGGCCCGCTGCTCGACCAGCTGATTGACAAGGCGGCGGTCCGCGCGGCCAAGGGCATCCTGCCGCCGAAGTTTGTCTACGGGCTGGTCATCGACTCCTGCCGCGAGGTGGTCGGCGGCGCGCCCTTCGACACGTCGGGCAAAAAAAGCGCGCTCCTCGAGGACATCGAGGGCAAGATCGCCGCGCTGAAGGACACGGACGCTGTCACCGAGGCGGCGCTGCTCGCCGAAGCCACTGCCGCGCTCACCGGCGCGGTCCAGCCGGCCTACGGCAAACTCATCGCCCTGCTGCAGGCGCACGAGCAGCGCACCACCACGGATGACGGCGCGTGGAAGCTCCCCGAGGGGGCCGAGTTCTACGCCTACCAGCTGCGCGGCTCGACGACGACGCGCCTGACCGCCGAGGAAATCCACGCGCTCGGTCTGCGCGAGGTGGCCCGCATCCACCACGGGATGGAGGCCATCATGCAGCAGGTCGGCTTCAAGGGCGACCTGCCGGCCTTCTTCAAATACATCAAGGAGGACCCGAAGTTCTACTATCCAACCACGCCTGAGGGGAAGGCCGCCTACCTGAAGCGCGCCAACGAGATCATCGACACAATGCGCGCGCGGCTCGACGAGTTCTTCATCACCAAGCCCAAGGCGCCGCTCGTCGTGAAGACGGTCGAGCCGTTCCGCGAGCAAGGCTCGGCGGGTGCGTTCTATGAGCAACCGGCGCCTGACGGGTCGCGGCCTGGCGCGTATTACGTCAACACCATCGACATGCGCGGCGTGCCGATCTTCGAGATGGAGACGCTGGCGCACCACGAGGCCATCCCCGGCCACCACATGCAGATCGCCATCGCGCAGGAGCTGACCGGCATACCGCGCTTCCGCAAGTTCGGCGGCAACACGGCCTACGCCGAGGGCTGGGCGCTCTACGCCGAGTATTTCCCCAAGGAATTCGGCTTCTACCAGGATCCCATGCAGGACTTCGGCCGACTCTACGACGAGCTGCTGCGCGCCGTGCGCCTCGTGGTCGACACGGGCCTGCACGCCAAGCGGTGGACGCGCGAGCAGACGATGGATTATTTCCGGAAAAACACGCCGAACCCCGAGCGCGACATTTTCACCGAGACGAACCGCTACATCGTCTGGCCCGGCCAGGCCACGGCCTACAAGGTCGGCCAGCTCAAGATCCTCGAGCTACGCGAGCTCGCGAAAAAGGAGCTCGGCGCGAAGTTCGACCTGCGCGAATACCATGACCTCGTGCTGAAGGACGGCAACGTCCCGATGGACCTGCTCGAGGAAAACGTCCGCGCGTGGATCGCGCGGAAGAAAGACTGACCCCGGCCTTGGCGACGTTGCTAATGGCCACAGGCTCAAGGGCTGATGTCAACTATTGGTTGACATCAGCCGGAGTGCCGAGGGGACGGTACATTTACTTCAGCCTGAGTTCCTTCACCAGCCAGGCCACGCGGTCGGCGGCGACTTCCGGCGGGAGCAGGTCGTGGTCGGCGTCGTAGGTGGCCATCAGCTTGCGCGGGGCGGTGGCGTCGTAGAACTCCGCCGGGCGCGGCAGAGGCACGTATTTGTCCTTGGCCGCGAACTGGTAGAACACCGGCGCCGGCGCGAGTTTCGGCACGGCGTGGATCGGGTCGAGCGGGGCGAGTTCCTTTTTATAGTCGTCGACCGAGGCCGGCTTGACGTTGAACAGATACCAGTCGGAGAGGCGCGGCGTCGGGGCGAGGAAGACATAGGCCTTGGGCCGGCGGTCGGCGGCGCCCATCACGGCGCCGAACATGGCGCCGAAGTCGTGGGCGACCATCGCGATGCGCGCCGGGTCGACGCCGGGTTGCGCGAGGAGCAGGTCGAGGGCGCGGCGCAATTCGATCACCTGTTGCACGCCGGCGGCGAGGTCGGTCCCGGGGGTGCGGTTCTGCCACCAACCGGCCTGCGACCACATCGTGTCCACCAGCAGCGACACCACGCCGCGAGCGGCGAGGGCCACGGCTTCGTTGAGAAACTGGGTGCGATTGGTCGTCACCGGATCGCCGAACCAGTGCACGTAGAGGATGGCGGCGTGCGGGCCGGGGGCGCTCGGGGCGACGAGGTAGGCCTTGATGGGGTCCTTGGTGCCGGGCACGGCGAAGGTGAGGTCGCGGATCGTGACATCGCCACGTTGTTCGACGCCGATCTCCCGGACATCAAGCCGGGCAGACTGATCGTAGTCGAAGAGGCCGGGCTCGGCGGCGTAGGAGGCGCCCGGGAGTGAGAGCAGGAGTGAAAGTGAGAGGAGGGTGAGGGGTGAGCGCATGGGTGACATCTGATGATGTCGCGACGGCGAAGCAACGGCCGTGCGGCGAACGACAGGGGAAATGCGATGAGTGGCTCAATTATTGATGCGCATTTCTATCGTGAGTTGCCGCTCAAAAGGTGGAGCGCGTTGACCCCAACGCGCTTCAGCGGGTCCGTTCGCAAACCAGCGTGTTGGGGCAACCCGCTCCAGCTGGAACGCCATAAGTTCGGATCCGACGGATTGGGTGGAACGCGCTGATCCCAGCGCGTTTCTCCGAAGCGTCTTGAGGTCAAGCCGCTCCACCGGTCGGGGCAATTCCACCTCAGGGCGACAGCCGCCGCAGGTTGTCGCAGACGATGGCGGCGGCGATGGCGGCGTTGAGCGACTCGGCGCCGCCGTAGCGCGGGATGGTCACGCGCTGGGTGACCAGGGCCGACACGGCGGGCGAGAGGCCGCGGCCTTCGCTGCCCACGACGATCACGGCATCGCGCTCCGGCCGGAGCGTGTGCACGTCGGAGCCGGCGAGGTCGCAGCCGAGCACGGGCACCGTCACCCCGGCCAGCGCCTCGGCCAGCGGGGCGGTGTGCACGGTGACGCGGGCGAACGAGCCCATGCTGGCGTTGATGACCTTCTGGGAAAACAGGTCGGCGCTATCGGGCGAGAGCAGCACGCGGTCGAGGGCGAACCAGTCGGCCAGGCGGAGCAGCGTGCCGACGTTGCCCGGGTCCTGGATGCCGTCGAGGGCGAGGGTCAGGCCGCGGTCGAGCGCGCGGGAAGCCAGCGGGGGGCGGGTGATCCCGCCCACGGCCAGCACGGTTGACGGGGTGGAAAAGTGGCTGGCGCGGGACATTTCATCGGGGGTGACCGAGATGATGGGCGGGTAGGGCGCGGACTCCGTCCGCGCCCTACCGGCCCACTCTTGGGTCGCGTAGATCTCGAGCAGCGGAAATTTCGCGGCCAGCAGCTCGCCGATGACCTTTTCGCCCTCGATGACGAAGAGGCCCGCAGCCTCGCGGTGCTTCTTGTCGCGCAGGTCGCGGAGGCGGGAGAGCTCGGCTTTTGTCAGGGGCACGGGGCGACATGAGCAAGCCGGGGCGCAGTTGGCAAAGCTTTGTGGGGGTACCGGCTTGATGGTGGGGAGCCTGAAGCTCGGCACCCGGAAGTTGAGGTAACCACGAGGGAGTGTCTTCAAACTCTGGAACCGACACACGGAAGTTATGCCAAGCCGACCAAACCGAGACCGGGCTATCACTAATGGGATTTCGCCCACGGCAAAATTTTGGCGGGGCGGCTCCGGCTGATCGCCTGCGTAGTGGGTTGCGGGGGCTCACTAATCGCGGGCAGAATGGGCGGCGATCAGCCGCCTCCTTGACCTGACGGCGGAGGCGATCAGCTGGAGCGGTTTAAGTAGATTCCGCCGTTGGCGGGAATCCTTTTAGTGGTCCCCTTCCGGAGTTTGAAAACACGCCCTAATGAGTTTCGCCCAGAGGCGAAACTTTTATGGTTCTTCGCTATTTCCAGTGGGTGAAGGCAAAGCCGACGGCGAGTCCCTGACACGGTTTTACCACTAATGGGGATTCATCAACGATTAATCCTACAAGCAGAGGCTCCGACTGATCGTCTCCGCCACTGGGCTGCGGGGGACCGGCTAATCGCCGGTTGATTCCTTCGGTCTGCGATCAGCAGACCCCCGGGAACCCAAACGGAGACGATCAGTCGGAGGGGCGTTTGAAAAGTTCCGCCCTTGGCGAAAATCATTTGGGAGTGTTTTCAAGCCTGGCTTTTTGTGGGCCAGCGAGCTTGCTCGCGCCCGAACTGCGCCGGCAGGCAGGCGGCCCACCGTGGCCGGATTGGCTTAATCATGGTTTAAAACACGCCATAGTGGTTAACCAATCCGAGAGTGGGCACCGGGCGGAGGGCCAGACTCTGAGAACAGCGAAGGCCCAGCTTTGTGACAGGACGGTCACGGCCGGGTTAAGAACGCATGATGACACGCTTGCGGTTTGACGGGATGGAACCGGCGGGCTGGAATGCGGGCTCGTTCTTTAGTTCTGTGTGTGTTGCGGCCCGGCTTCCGTGAGGTAGCCGGGCCGTAGCTTTTGGGGGCTTTTCAAAGGACGGCGGGCGGGTATGGTGCCGGCATGAAATGCCCCGTGCTCCTGGTCCTGGCCTTGTGCTGCGCCGTGTTGTTCGCCCCCGCCGCTCCGGCGGCGGAGACCAAGCAGGAAAAGACCCCCGGCCTCGAGCTCGCCACCATGGCCTCGCAGGTGACGGGCATCGCCATCTCGCCGCTGCTGGGCGTCAGCGGGGTCGGGGCCTACCAGTATTTCAAGGCGGGCACCCCCGAGGAGAAGGCGAAGCTGCCGTGGTTCGCGCAGGTCTCGTTCTGGCTGCCGGCGCTGCTGCTGGTGGGCGTATGCGCGTTCAAGGACTCGATCGCCGCCTTGGTGCCGCCGGGCATGAAGAAACCGCTCGATATCGCCGAGACCGTGGAAAACAAGGTCAGCGGGCTCGTGGCGGCCGGCGCCGTGATCCCCTCGCTGGTCGCGCTGGGTTCCAAGATGATCATGGACTCCGCGGGGCTCGAGCCGGCGCCAGTGATGGCCGGCACCTTCGGCCTGCTGCCGCTGGCGGCCTTCGATCTGTCATGGCTGCTGACCATCCTGATGGTGCCGCTGTCGGTCGCGGTGTTTGCCGTCGTCTGGGTGGTGGGCCACGCGATCAACGTCCTCATCCTGATCAGCCCGTGGGGCGGGCTGGACACGGCGCTGAAGGGCATCCGCACCGGCGTGCTCTCGCTCGTGGCGGGCACGGCCGTCATCGACCCGGTGGTCGGGGCGACGCTGTCGGTCGTCATCATCCTGGTCGCCTACCTCATGGCCGGCTGGGCGTTCCGCCTGATGGTGTTCGGTTCCATTTTCAGCTGGGACTTCTTCACTTTCCGCCGGACGCGCTTCCAGCTGCTGGCGGACGGCAACCAGCTTTTCACCGCGCGCGACATCGCGGAGGCCCCGCTGCGCACCTACGGCCGGCTGCACCAGGACGCCGAAGGCAAACTCCTTTTCAAGTTCCGGCCCTGGCTCGTGCTGCCGGAGCGCAGCGTCGAGGTGCCGCGCGAGGGGCTGGTGGTCGGCAAGGGCGTGTTTTTCTCCGAGGTGCTCGGCTTCGACCCGGAGGCCGACAAGAACGCCACGCTGCTCCTCCTGCCGCCGCGCTATGTGGGCCACGAGGAGCTGTTCGCCCGCACCTACCGGATCTCCGGCACGTGCGACGTCGGCCTGCGCAAGGCCTGGAGCTGGCTGCGCGAGGCGTTCGGTTTCGGGCAGAAGAAAGCGCCGGCGGCGGCGTGACCGGCGCTGGTGGGTGGCTCAGGTAGCCTTGGAGCCGAAAAGCAGGCCGCCGGCGCCGACGATGGTGGCGGCGATGCCGCCGATGAGCAGCCACATCGTCTTGTCGGTCGGGTTGCCGGTGAAGAAGCGGGAGAAGCCGGAGGCGGCCGAATCCGAGGCGCTGATGCCAAAGATGATGAGGATGATGCCGCCGATAAGGAGGGCGAGGGAGACGAGTCGATTCATGATGGACGGGGGTTGAGGCGGGAACGGGCGGCGGCCGCGGGGGACCGCGGTGCGACGAGGGTGCGCCGCGCGGTGGCGACGGGCCCGAGGGAAAGGGAGCGCAATTTCAGCGGGTTGGCGGCCGAGCCGGAGAGCGGGTGCGGGCCGGGAGCGGCATGAGAGGGGAAACAATGCGCGACCGCCCGAAGGCGGCCGCGCCGTGATTGGATTGAAGCGGCTGGACGGATCAGCTCTTCACGGTCATGTTGTTCGTGACCGAACGCGCGCCGCGGACATCGCCGGCGAGCTTGCTGACGAGGGACTTCTCGGCGTCGTTGGCCGCGACACCGGAGACGGTGACGATGCCGTCGTTGGTCGTGACCTTGGTCATGAGCGCGCTGGTGGACTTGTGGCTGAGCAGAGCGAGCTTGACCTGGCTGGTGATGGAAGCGTCGTCGATCTTATCGCCCATCGTCTCCTTCCGGGGGGCACCCGTGGCGGCGTTGACGACGATCTCATTTTTGACCGACTTCACGTGGTCGATGTCCATGGCGTAAACGCCGGTGAGTTCCTTCTGGGCCTGGTTGTCGGCGGTGCCGGTCAGGGTGGCCACACCGTCGACCACCTCGACCTTGGTCGTGGCGGCGCTGACGTTGGCCTTCACGAGCAGGCGGCTGCGGATCTTCACGGCCATCCACTTGTCGGAATGCTCGGGATAGCTGGAGGCCACGACGATGTCGTTCTTCACGCTGGTGACGCCCGGAAGGTTTTCCACGGTGTCGGCGGCGAGGGCCTTGTCGCTCTTGTCCTGCACGGTGCCGGTGAGGGTGACGATGCCGTCCTGGGCTTTGACTTTCACGTTGTCCTCAAGGACGGTGCGGTAGTTGTAGGAGGCCTTGGCCGCTTCCTCGATCTTACGATCGGTGGCATGGGACGCGAGGAGGGCGAGAGGGCTGGCGATAAGGACCAGCAGAGCGGGCAGATATTTGGTTTTCATGATTGAGGGTCCCACCATACGCGCTTCGCCTTATCACGGCTATGGGGTCTTGTGCTACCCGGGGCGGCCGCGGCCCGCCGGGCGGAGTAGGGTTAAACCTTATCGTCAGACGGCGCCGTGTCCGGCATCATTCCCGCTTTATCCAAACGTCCTCAATCCAAACTCAACTCTTCAATCCCATGTCTAAGAAAACACGAGGTGGTCGCATGACCGCCGCTAAGAACCGTGCGGCCAAATCGAAAGGTGGCAAGGGCCCGATCAAAAACCGCCCCGCCGGTCGCAACATCATGAAGACCTGACGCTGGGCGTCATCGGCATCATCTCCCTAGCAGGTCGTCACGCGACGGCTTTTACGGTTGCAGCCGGGGTCGCTGACCCCGGTCGGGGAATGGGACTAAGACTAGGCGTTTGTCTTCAAGCCTCCATCTGAGGTAGCCACGAAAGAACCCGTAGAGCACAAAGCAGAGCGGCCTGAATGGTCTTTGCGATCCTTGCGTTCTTTTGTGGCTAAAACTCCCCTCTGGATCCGGAACTGAGAGGGCTTGGCCGAGTAATCCGCGACGAAACCCTGAGGTAGCCACGAAAGAGCCCATAGAGCACAAAGCAGCGCAGCCTGAATGGATGGTCTTTGCGATCCTTGCGTTCTTTTGTGGCTAAAACTCTCCTCTGGAGAGGAGTGCCCGCCAGGGCGGGGAAGGGCTGACGCCCCTCCCCAGCACCCCAGAAACTTATGGTTTTGTTCAGCGGACTACCGATACTGAGCTTCAGCCTTCGCCGGGCCTTCCGCCGTCGCTGAGCATATGGCGGACAGGATGGCTGACAGGTGCTCCGGGGATCCTTACTGGGTGCTCAGGAGCATGCGTCCGGTCGGTCTGATAAAAAACGCCCGGGCTTGCGGCCGGGCGTTTGCGAGAGGAAGGGGCCGGAAATCAGGCCCTGACGCGGATGAGAATCAGTTCCAGTGGCCCTCGTAGAAACGGAAGGCACCGGCTTCGGCTTCCACGCGCGGATTGACCCACACGGCACCGGAGTGGGGCGGCACTTCCCAGTGGCCGGCCATCCACGCGTAGCGATTGCTCTGCCAGGTCCAGTAGCCCGCGACCCAGACGTTTGCCGGGGACGGGCGCGGCGGGATGGCCTCAGGGGCCTGCGGCGCGGGCGGCGCCTGCACCACGATGTAACTGTTGGCCGGGCCCGCGACGGCCTGTGCCGGTTGCGTGACGACGACGACCTGCGCCGGGGCCGTGCCCGGGGCGGGCGGCGGCGGGGCGGTGACGAGATGCGACTTGGTTTCGGTGGTGCAACCGGCCAGGAGGCCGAGCGTGCCGCAGAGAGCGAGGAGGGAGGCGATTTTTGATGCGTTCATGAGGGAGGGAGGTTGGAGGTGAGCGACGGCGGGTCAGGGGGAGAAAATTTTGTGGACGGCCTGCTCGATATCCTCGCGGGCATGGCCGACGCGTTTCTGGATGCGACCGATGAGTTCGTCTTCGCGGCCACGCTCGTAGACGAGATCGTCTTCGGTGAGCTGGCCGTATTTCTGTTTCAGTTTTCCTTTGGCGACATTCCAGTCGCCCGAGAGCGTGAGCTTGTTCATGCCTCAAGATAGACCTGATTCCGTCCCCAGGGTATGGGGTCTTACCCGATTCGCTTTCGCCGGCTTTCAGGGAATGAAGATCCCGCGGAGCAAGCTCGCTCCCACAAAATACGACCCTCGGATTTCGCGCGGCCGGATCATGCTTTTATCGCCTGCGGCAGGGCTCCGACAAACAAGCGCTGAACCGCGTCAGCAGGTTATGGCCCCATCCACCGGAGGAGGCGCAACGCTTATGCTGGCGCCCAGGAATCTCAATTATCTGGTCGGGGGGCTCTGTTTCATTTTCTGGCTGGTCGCACTGGTCGACTGCCTCAGAGGCAACAGTGCCAATAAAGTGGGGTGGATCATCGTGATCATCCGGCTGCCGTTCCTTGGGCCCTTCCTTTACTTCCTGTTCGGCCGCAGTATCCCGCGCGGGCTTGATTTCTACCTGAGCTCCTCCAGCCGGTTCCGTTCGCGCGGGCTGGCTTTTTTATGCCCTTTGGATGTTTGGATGGAGGCGGGGCGATCAGCCGCGCGTTCAAGGAGCGCGCGGCGCATGCCTCGCAGGACTGATAGTCCTGCCTCCATTTCGGAAATGCCCCCGGGGGCCTTTACTTGCTCCGGGTTGAAGGAAATCCCGGCGCACACGGTGGTGTCCTGGCCGGGGGCCCAAAAAAACCCGGCCATGCGATGGCCGGGTTTTGAGGGGAGGATGGCGGGGATCAGAAGGTGATCGAGACGCCGACGCGCCACTCGTTGAGCACGCGGGTCGTGCCACCGCTCTGGGAGCTCACGTCCGTGTAGATGAGGGCGCGGGGGCCGAGCACCAGGTCGACGCCGGCGCTGTAGAGGGCACTGTCACGCGGGGCGGAGCGGGTCCGGACGGAATAGTTGCTGCTGCCGAACGAGGAGCCGATGCGGCGGGAGTCGTTGTAGAACTCATGGAGCCAGGCGGCGCGGACGTGCGGCTGAAACATGCCGAACTTCACGCGGGCCTCGGCGCCCAGCTGGGAACGCAGGGAAGTGGCGGACTGGCGGCCGACGTTGACGGAGAAGGCGCCGGCGCCTTGCTCGGTGAAGCGGTTGGCTGTCCAGCGGCTGAGGAGCAGGCCGCCGAAGGGCGACACGGTGACGATACCGGCCTTGAGGTTTTTGCCGACCGTCATGCCCGTGGTCCATTGGTGGCCTTTGGTGGACGACGTGGCGAGGGCGGTGGTGCCCGGGAACACGATCGGCCGCGTGGAATCGTAACGGTTCCAGCTATAGGCGAGGAGGGCTTCTGCGAAGAGCGGGCCGTCAGCCCAGCCGGCGCGCAGGCCGAGGGTCTTGTCCTTCACGGTCGTCTGGCTGCCGACCGAGCCGAGGCCGCCCGTCGTCTTGCCGAAGCCGAAGAAGGCGCCGAGCGTCGCGTTCGGGTTGATGGCGCGGTTTCCGCCGACGAGACCTTGGCTGCTGGTGTACCGGCTGGAGCCGACATCGAGGTCGGAGCGGGAGCGGCCGCGAAGCTGGCCGGCTTCGAAGTAGTATTCGTCATGGCCGGTGACCGCGCGGTCTTCGCGCAAGATACGGTCGGCGAGGGAGGTCGAGTGCGCGAAGGCGAAGTCGGACCAGACTTGGTAACCCTGGGGCGAGAGGGCATTCAGCGCGGCCGGGAACTGGCCGGCCGTCGGCAGGGTGTTGAGCACCGTGGTGATGGCCGGAGTGCCCTGGGCACCGGCGCCGGTCGCAGCCTGATTGGGCGTCTTCGCGAAGCCGGCGAAAGGCAGCTGGGAGAAGGCGATCGTCGCCGAGGTCGGCGCGTAGGACACGGTCATCGCGGTGGCGGCGCTGTTGGCCACGCCGCCACTCAGGGTGCCGAAGGTGCCGCTCACGCCGCCGGCGGCAGTGAGGAACGTGAAGGACTGCCCGAGGGGACTGTAGCCGCCGACCACGTCCACTTGCAACGTGCCGGCGAGGGTGGCCGTGCCGGTGGCGATAACCTTGTCAAACGAGGTGGCCGAGGCGACCTCGATGACGAGCGTGCCGGTGGACGACTGGGTGTAGTTGCCAGTGACGTTGATCGTGCCGGGAGAAGTGCCCGGGCTCAGCGTGCCATTGTTGATGAGATTGCCGCTGATGGTGCCGTTGCCGCCGAGGAAGGCGCCCGAGGCAATGGTCGTACGGCCGAGTCCGCCGGTGAAGAACAGCGAGCCGGCCTGGTGGTCGACCACCGTGGCCGTCGTGTTGGCGAGGGTGAGGGAGCCAGTGCCGGTTTTCCGGACCGTGCCGGCGCCGGTGATGGTGCCGCCGAAGGTGCCCGCGGCGGCCTGGTTGAAGACCAGCGTGCTGTTGCTGGCGACGGAGACGGCCTGATTCACCGGCAGAGTGCTGGTGCTGGCGTTGAGGGTGCCGGCGGTAACCGTCGTGCCACCCGTGTAGGTGTTCGCGCCGGTGACAGTCAGGGCGCCGGTGCCCAGCTTGATGACCGCGCCGTTGCCGGAGACAACACCACCAAAGGTGCCGTCAGTCGTCTGATTCAAGTTCAGCGTGCTGGTGTTAAGGGTGATGGCTTGATTCGCCGGCAGGTTCGCCGTGCTGGCGTTGAGCGTACCGTTGTTCACGACCGTGCCACCCGTGTAGGTGTTGCCGGTCCCGGTCAGGGTCACCGTGGCCGTGTTGATGGTCAGGGAGGCTGGGGCCGAGCCATTCGAGGAATTACCGTCAATCGTCAGCGTCGTGGTCGGGTAGTTTGTGCCCGGGACCAAGGTCACGCCGGAGGAGCCCGGCACAAAGGCACCGGTCGAGCTGAGGATCACGTTGCCGGTGAAAACCGGGGG
>Ga0163153_10000511_pt1 | contig 69062 bp, 70 predicted proteins | sample OliLakLV19MP6IB1_FD_148629 | JGI IMG/M metagenome (GOLD analysis project Ga0163153, IMG submission 148629) | Freshwater microbial mat bacterial communities from Lake Vanda, McMurdo Dry Valleys, Antarctica - Oligotrophic Lake LV.19.MP6.IB-1 | ecosystem: Environmental > Aquatic > Freshwater >... | reverse complement strand
GTGTGACGGCGGGACCGGGGGTTGGGTTGGGGGAAGCAAGGCCCCCTATTGCCGTAAACTCAAACGGGAAATCGGCGCGCAACGCAGCTGCAGCAGCCGGGTCTCCCCGAACTCCAGCACGGTAAAGGTTTCGGCCGGAACGTTCTGCGCCGTGCGGGCGGCCGCCAGCGCGTGCAGCGGGGCCTCGATCGCCTCGTCCGTCAACTGAAAGGTGCCGAAGTGCATGCCGATCGACTGCCGGGCCTCGAGGGCGAGATGGGCGCGGACGGCCTCGGCGGGATTCATGTGCACGGGTTCCATGAACCAGCGCGGCTCATAGGCCCCCACGGGCAGCAGCGCCAGCGCCGGCGGGCCGAGCTGGGCCTTGATCTCGGCGAAGTGCGGCGCCCAGCCGGAATCACCGGCGAAGAAAACCAAACCCGCCGCCGTGCGCAGCATGAAGCCGCCCCACAGCGTTTCCCGCGCATCCCACGGCGTGCGCGCCGCGAAATGCTGCGCCGGCGTGCAAATCGCCTCGAGGTTGGCGGCCGGGTGGTGCGACTGCCACCAGTCGAGCTCGGTCACGCGCCCCACCCCGCGGGCCTCGAGCCACGCCTGATTGCCCAGCGTGGTGACGATGGCCGGCCGGTGCTGTCGCGCGAGCCAACGCAGCGCCGCGAGGTCAAGGTGGTCGTAGTGGTTGTGGCTCAGCAGCACGACGTCGATGCGCGGCAACTCGCCGAGCCGCAGCGCCGGCGGCCGGGCGCGCTGGGGCCCGAGCAGACCGAACGGCCCGGCATGCGAGGCGAAGACCGGGTCGGTCAGGAGGTTCAGCCCCGGCAGTTGGAGCAGGAAGGTGGAGTGGCCGATGAAGGTGACCGCCATATGCCCGGCGGGGATGCCGGCCGGCAGCACCGGGGTCCGGGGCGGCGGCACGGTCCGCGGCCAGCGCGAGCCCTGGCCCTTGACCAGCCGCTGATACCACCAGCGCGGCAGCTGGGAAAATCCGCGCATCTGCCGCCGGCCCGCCGGATTGAAAAAATGCGTGCCGTCGCAGTGGTCGCTGACGGGGAAGGGAGGGTGGTCGGCCATGGTTTGGTGGTAGGGGCGCTTGCCCTCAAGCGCCCGGATCGGGCCGTTGGGGACAACGGCCCCTACCCGGTTGGCAGTTTCCGCCGCGCCTGCGCCCAGTAGTCCAGCAGCGCGCGGAAATCCTGCTCTTTGGTGCGGCTGTGGATGACGTAATCGTAGGAATTTCGCTCGGCCAGTTCGAGCTCGGCGCTGTGCATCCGCCGTTCCAACTCCTCGGGGGTCACGGCCCCGCGGCCCTGCAGGCGCTCACGGAGGACGTCGAACGAGTCCGGGGCGACAAAGATGGTGACGAGCCGCGCCTTGAGGAGAGGGATGGCCTGGGCTGCGGCGCGGACGCTGCGCACACCTTGGACGTCGATGTTCATCACCAGGCTCGAGCGCGGCAGGCGGTCGAGCACGGCGGACTTGAGCGTGCCGTAGCGGTATTTGCGGTGCACCCAGGCCCACTCGAGAAAGTCGTGCGCGGCCAGCCGGGCGTCGAACTCGGGCTCGGACAGGAAATGATAGTCACGCCCATTAACCTCGTTGGGCCGGGGCGGGCGGGTCGTCGCGGTGATGATGCGCTCGAAACCCGGCACCTCGTTCACGAGCCGATCGCAGAGCGTGCTTTTGCCGACGCCGGCGGGGCCGGCCAGGATCAGGAGCACGGTCTGCGTCGCGGCCATGCTCAGTAGGTGAAGGCGGCGGCGGCGGTCGCCAGGCCGTAGGACAGCAGGATGGCGCCGGCCCGCCGCCCGCGGGCCGGCTGTTGGAACAGCCAATCGAAGAAATCCCGCAGCCGATAGGGCGCGGCGGCCAGGTAGAGCGCGAGTCCGAGTCCGAGATAGACGGCGGAAACCATGAGCAGCCGCTGCGGGTGCTGGTATTCCATGTAGGCGGCGTAGAGCAGCGGCTCGGCGGCCAGCAGCATCAGCACGCACAGGCCGCGCACGGCGAGGAAGTCCGGCGTGTAGATGAAGGCCAGCACGGCGAGCACGCCGAAACCGATCATCACCGGCCCCGGGGTCTTGAAGAAAATCAGGTCGGATTCGTTGAGGTGCGACAGCCGCCACAGGAACCAGGCGGTGCCGGCCCCGAAGAACAGCCAGGCGCCGCGGTTCGAGCGCGGCAGGGCCTTCGCCGTCGAGGAGACCAGCGAGTTGGGCCAGAGCAGCGTCGCGCCCAAGAGGGCGAGGAACAGACCGGGCAGGAGTGTGGCGAGAAAAAGGGACATCTGGGAAGCGGAGAGTTTAGAGCTGAGAGCTGAGAGTCAAAGACGGAGATTAATGGGCGCGGCAACGATCTCTAGGCTCTGGACTCTTGGCTTTCCACCCCCGCCAAAACCAGCGAGCCATAGAGCACGGCGGTGGAGGCGCGCTCGATCTTAACCGGGACAAGTTCGCCGATGAGGCGGTCATCGGCCGCGAAATGGACGATGCGGTTGCCGCGGGTACGGCCCATGAACTGGAGGCCCTTCTTATCGGGACCATCGACCAGCACCTCCTGCGTTGTGCCGAGCAGCGTGGCGTTGCGGCGGTTGGAATTGGCCTCGAGCAGGCCGAGCAGCTCCTGGTTCCGCGCCTCCTTCACCTCGTCAGGGATCTGGTCGCCCAGGTCCGCCGCCGGCGTGCCGGTGCGGATGGAATACTTGAAGATGTAGGCCATGTCGTAGTTGCAGGCCTCAAACAGCTCGCGGGTCTGCCGGAACTCCTCCTCGGTCTCGCCGGGAAAGCCGACGATGACATCGGTCGAGAAATACATGTCCGGTCGCACCGCGCGGAGGGCGGCCACGATCTCGAAGTAACGCTCACGGGAATAGGGCCGGTTCATCTCCTTCAGGACGCGGTTCGACCCCGACTGGAGGGGCAGGTGCACGTATTCGCAGAGTTTTTCGAGGCGACCGTAGGCCTGGATGAGGTCGTCCTTGAAGCCGCGCGGGTGCGGCGAGGTGAAGCGGAGGCGTTTGATGCCGGGAAGGGCATTCACGCGTTCGAGCAGCTGGACGAAGGGCGTGACTCCGCCGGTGTGCGCGTAGTCGCGCCGGCCGTAGCTGGTGACGATCTGGCCGAGGAGGGTGATCTCCTTCACGCCGCGCTCGGCGAGTTGCTCGCACTCGCGTACGATCTCGTCCATCGGCCGCGAACGCTCGTCGCCGCGGGTCTTGGGGACGATGCAAAACGCGCAGTCCATGTTGCAGCCCTGCTGGATGGAAACAAAGGCGGACACCTGTTGCTCCTCGAGCACGTGGTCGCGGATGGTGTTCTGCGAGCCCGCCTCCTCGGCGATGTCCACGATGGTCTCGCCGATGGGGATGCCGGCGGCCTGCGCGGCGCGGAGGTTGTCGAGGTAGTCCGGCACCTGGTGGAATTTCTGGGTGCCGACGATGAGGTCCAGGTCCGGCAGGCGGTCGAGGAGTTCGGCGCCGCGGTTCTGCGCCATGCAGCCGAGGATGCCCAAAATGAAGTCGGGCTGTTTCTTCTTCCGGGCGGAGAGGTAGCCGGCCTTGCCGATGGCCTTCTGCTCGGCGGCGGCGCGCACGCTGCAGGTGTTGAGGAGGAGCACGTCGCAGTTGTGCTCGTCCGCCACGATCCGGTAACCCCGGGCGCGCAGAAGCGCCGCGACCGCCTCGCTGTCGCGCTCGTTCATCTGGCAGCCATAAGTCTTGATATGGACGCGGTTCATCGCAGGAGGGGTTTAACTACCCGCCCACCCCCGGGGGTCAACGCGGGAAAAGAGGGTCAGCACCGCAGCCCGACGGCCTTGGCCAGACGTAGCTGATTGGTGTCGAAGCTCAGGAACCGTTGCGGGGCCGACAGCCGGGCGTGGGCGATATGCAGGATGTCAAACGACCGGTAGCCACCGGTCAGCGTATAGGCGAGCGAGAGGCGGTTGGCTTCACCCACGAGGTCATCAAGCGGGATCTCGCTGAACCGCCACCGGCCGGCGGCATGATCAACCGCCAGGGCCTCCAGCCGCTCCGCCGCGCTCCCGGTCGGGATCAACCCGCGGCATTCCGCAAAGCGCAGCGCATTGCCCAGTTCAAATTCGTTCAGCGCGGAAAGCAGCAGCGGCCGCCCGGCCTTCTCCAGCCGCGCGAGCGCCTCCGCGGTGTGGGCGTCGTGACCGTAAAGGGAAAACAGGAAACTGGTGTCGACGCAGAACACGGCCCCTTACCAAGCCCCCTGGCTTTCATGGCGCAGCTTGGTGCTGACGCTCGCGGCGAGCGGCTTGCCGGAACGCGGCAGTCCGTGAGCCGCGCTGGCGGCCCAATCGACCCGGGCCTTGCTCCCGTGAGCCGGCACCAACCGGGCGACAATGCGCCCCCGGCGGGCAATGGAAATTTCCTCCCCGGTCTCCACCCGGCGCAACAGCTTGGCATAGTCGTTGCGCAGCGTGCGCACGGTGGCGGTTTTCATGATGCTACAACAGATGTAGCACAAGGCTTGGAAGTCAAGGCCCGGCCCGCCCGGTCAACGAGGGAAAAAAGAAGCCCGGGGCGCGTTGCGCAGCCGGGCGTTAGACGGGAGATGGCGGCCGGCTCAAGCGGCGACCGCCGCCTTCCGGTGCCTGCGCCAGAACGCGAGACCCAGTGCGCCGAGACCGGCGATCGCGGCGTAGGTTGAGGGCTCGGGAATCGCGGAGACGGCGAAGTTGTCGGCGTAGACCGAGCCGGCGGAAATCGCTCCAGCCAGGTTGCTGTTGCCGAAGATCTCGAAATTAAAACCACCCGTGGCAGCCCCGGCGGTCCATTGCGTGGTGGGGCTGAAGGTCGCCAAAGCGGTGTAGCTGCTGCCGTCGAGGCTGTAGAAGGAGTTTAACGCCTGCGTGCCGGCGTCCCACGTCAGCCGGAGGAATACATCGGTGGAATCGGCCGTCGCGGTGAACACGGGCGTGAAACCCGAGCCCTCGGAGCGAAAGGCAAAGCCGCTGCTGTTGGCCAACAGCATGATCGATGAATATTGGGCGCCGCTGCCTGCAACCTCGAAGCCGAGGCTGAGGAAGTCACCCCCGGTCAGCGAGCCGACGGTGTTGGTCACGGTCAGATCCGCCACCCAGCTGGTGGTATAGCTGTCGGTCGTCTTGCTGGGCGCTGTGCCGGGGGTCGACGGTTCACCATCCCAGCCGAGGACATAACTGCCGGCGCCTGCGGCCTTCGTGAAATCCAGCCGGGAATTGGTGAAAGCAAGCAGGCCGTTCGAGCCGCTGAAGCGGAAGGCATAGGCCCACTTGGCATTACTGGCGGTCGGATTGCTGAAGTCGTCCGAACCGACGAAGACCTGGGCGGAGGCGGAGGAGACAAGCAGGCCCGCGATGGCCAGCGCGAGGAGGAGGGAGGATTTTTTCATGCGTGTGGTGGTGTGCCGCAAACACTTTGCGGCCGCTCCGGCCGGCACAAGCAGCCGTCCCTAGGGAAATTCCTGATTTTTCCGCGGCAAAAAAACCGCGTCAGCGCACCAGGCCCTGCTCGCGCACCCACAAGGCCGCGCGCGCCACCAAGGCATTGGCGTGCGACAGCCCGAGCTTGCCCTTGATGTTCTCCCGGTGCGATTCGATCGTCTTCACGCTCACGTTGAGCGCGCCGGCGATCTCCTGCGTGGAGCGGCCCTGTCCCAACTGGACGAAAACCTGGAGTTCGCGCTCGCTGAGCGCCGCCAGCTCGTGGGCATCCACCGGCGCGGGCCGGGTCGGGCGGTGGCTGGCGCCGGGCTGGCGCAGCGCGGCGACGATGGCGGCCGGTCCTTCGACCTTGGAAACAAAATAATTCGCGCCGGCCTGCATGGCCTTCGGCCGGTAAACCGCCGCGTCCAGCATGGAAAGCACCACGATGCGCAGGGCCGGCAGATCGGTGCGCAGTTCGCGCACCAGCTTCAGGCCATCGTCATTTTGCAGCATCAGGTCCACGACGGCCGCATCCGGCTGAAGCTGCCCGGCGGCCGCGCGGGCGGCGACGGCGTTGTCCGCCTCCGCACACACTTCCAGGTCGGGCTCGCTTTCGAGGGCGGTGACCACCCCGGCGCGGAACAGCGGGTGATCGTCCACCACCAGCACCCGCAACTTGTCTCTTGTTTCGGAAGTCTTAATAAAAGGTGAATGAGTGCAGAATAACGGCCTGGACAAGAGGTATCTTCCGCGAAGGGCGGTTCCCCGGCCCGGGTCGGGGAAAATACCCCACGCGATCCGGACCTCAGGGCTGCGGCCCCGGCCCGGCGTCGGTCCCGCCATCCAGCAAACCGGCGCACCTTTGCCACCGGCGCAGGATCTCGTCCCTCCGGCCTGTGGCCGCAGCCTCCTCCAAGCCGGTGCAGGCGGCTAACAGGGCATCGGCCCGCACCACGAGCGCGCTGTTGCGGAGATAATGGGCGAGGGCCCGGACCTGCGTCCAATCGCCCGCATGCACGGCCGCCGCCAGCGCGGCTTTTTTTGCCGGCAGTTCCCGGGCGAATTCCGCCTGCAGTTCCTGGCTGAGGGCCGCCGGGGGATCGAAATAAGCCGTGGGGGCCGGTGCAACGCGGGGCAGGCCTGTCACCGCCGCCCAAAGTTCCTCGAGCGGCACCGGCTTGACGATGAACTCCTGCATGCCCACGGCCAGCGCCCTCGCCCGGTCGGCAACCCCGGCGTGGGCACTCACCCCGATGATCCGCATCCCGGCGGCCAGGGCGCGCAGGCGGGGGACAAAATCCGTGCCATCGCCATCCGGCAGGGCCAGGTCGAGCACGACGACATCGGGAATTTCCTCGGCGATCCGCGCCAGCGCCTCGGCGCCGCTGCACGCGGCGCGGCAAAGGGCGCCGCGTTCCCGGAGAGAGGAAACGAACAGCTCCCGCACGAGCCGGTTGTCGTCCACCACCAGCACTCGCGGCCTGCTCCCGGTGGCGACCCGGCCGGCCGCACCGGCCGGCACCGGCACCGGCGCCGTGGCCGGCGACACGAGCAGGGTGGCGGTGAAGCAGCTCCCGCTTTGGCCGTCGCTTTCGATCGTGATGCCGCCGCCCATCGCCTGGCAGAGGGCGGCCGACAAGGCCAGGCCGAGGCCGGAGCCCTCCTTGTCGGCGGTCTGCGCCAAGCGGGTGAAGGGAATGAAGAGTCGCGTCTGCTGGGCCGCGGGAATGCCGGGGCCGGTGTCGCGCACGGCCAGCCGCAGCATACGGGTGCCGCCCTCCGCGGCCGGGGAAGCGCGCAACGAAACGCTGACGGCGCCGTGATCCGTGAACTTGACCGCATTGCCCGCCAGGTTGAGGAGCACCTGGCGCAGGCGGCCGCCGTCGACGAGCACCCAGTCCGGCACTTCCTCGCCAATCTCGCACCGGAGCGCGAGGCCCCGGCCCTCGGCGCGCGGGCGCAGGCTCTCGACGGTCTGGCGGACAATTTCCGCCGCGGCGGCCGGGCGGGGCGCCAGTTGGAAGGAGCCGCTCTCGACCGCGCTCAGGTCGATGAGGTCGTTCACCAGGCGGGTCATGAGCTCGCCCTGCTGGCGCAGCGCATCAAGCCGGGCGAGGTGCCCGTCCCCCAGTTCCTGGCGCAGGAGCTCGGTGTAACCGAGGATGCTCTGCAGCGGGGTGCGCAGCTCATGGCTGACGTTGGCGAGGAAGGCGGTCTTGATGCGGCTGCCTTCCGCCGCGACCACCGCCGCGCGCTGGGATTTTTCGCGCTCGCGGATGCCGTGCCGCTGCCCCGCGACAAGGGCAAGCAGCACCAGCCCCAGCGCGGTGATCAGGAACGGCGCCGCCCGCCACCGGCGCTCGACGCTCAGAAAATATTCCCGCCGCACGCAATCGAGCCAGCCGAGCATCCGGCCGTCCGGCGCCACGATGGGCGCGCGGCAATAATAGTCGTAGCCGATTTCCGGCACCGGCGCCTCCTCCACATAGGGTTCCTTGCGCGCCCACTGCGCGAGGTCGTCGGGCGTGGCGCGGCGCAGCACCTCGACCGGTCCCGCGGCCTTGTTGGAGGACAGCGCGCTGACCAGCCAGCCGTCGCGGATGACGAGGAGGCGGGCTTCGGCCAGAAAGGGTGTGGACACCAGCACCTCGCGGAGCCGCTGATGGGCCGGTTCCGCCACGCCGCGCGCCAGCCAGGCCGATTGGGCCGGCGCGGATTCACCGGCCGCGGATTTCCAGGCGATGGCAAACGCCGGATCGTGCAGCGGCGCGAGCAGGGCGGGGTCGAAAACCAGCGCATGGGCGGCCGTCGTGCGCAGGCGGTTTTGCTGGATTTCGTGCCGGTTGTCCCGCCCGGTCTGGATGCCGAAAAACAGGCCTGCGGCGAGCAACAGGCCCGCGGCGGGCACAAACCAGCGGGCGTCCCGGCGGAAGCCGGCATGGGTGTCGGCGGCCAGGCGGGGCCACAATCCGCGGACGAGGCCGCTCAGCAGGAGTGTCCCGAGGAGCATCTGGAAAAAGGCCGCCCCCAACCCGATTGGAGCGGGCGGCCCGTTGCGTTGGATCGAGTTCAGCGCCAGGGCAAGCGGTCCCACCGGAGACAGGGCCGGCATCAGGGCGGACAGTATCAAACCCACGCGCGGCAGGCGGGGGCCCTTCGCCTCCTGCCACAAACCGAGCACCGCCAGGAAGGGCAGCGCCGCCAGCAGCAGGCCCCCGCTGATGGCATCCGCCGCGTGAATTCCTGTCACGCCCAGCATGACCGCCGCCGGCAGCCAGCCAAGCCAGCGCCAACCGCGGTGGCGGCGGACCGCCACCCACCCCCACCCGGCGGTCAGGGCGGCCAGGGCGGCGCCCATCAGCACATCGCCCAGCCAGTAGGGGTCGATCAGCGCCGGCTTGTAGGTGGAAACGGTGCCGGGCACGAGCCGCTCGAGAAAAACGTCGAAGGTCGGGTTGAACATCCCGAACTGGATCAGCGCAATGGCAATGGCCGCGGCCGCCGCGCCGGGAAACCAGACCCACGTCGTGCGGCGCGCGGGATGCCGCCACCACACCACCAGCGCCAGGCTCCAGGCCAGCAGGGAGAAGAACCAGAAAAAATCCTGATGCACGCTGATCCGGCCGATCAGGTTCTGTGTCTGGTGCGACAGCGGCGGTAGCTCCATACTTTCCATGCGGAGGGCAGGAGACTTGCGTGGAATATTTAGCCGGACAAGCTGCATCCTGTATGAAATTCGCCGCGCTGTTGCTCCTGCCGTCCCTCCTGCTGGGCGCGCCCGTCGCGAATCCCGAGGCGCTGGTGATCCTCGCCGGCGACCAGCACTCGGCTTACGAGCGCACCGCGCAGGTCGTCGCCACCGTGGATCGGCTCAAGGCGGAGCACCCCGGCCTGCCGGTGGCGATCCTGCTCAATGGCGACACGCTGGAATACGGCAACATCGTCGCCCGCCGCAGCGCCGGCGCGGTGGACTTCGCGATGTTCGCCGCCCTCGCCCGCCGCGCCCCGACCATCGTCAACGTCGGCAACCACGAGCCGGAGTTTTATGACCTTACGGAAACGGTTGCCCGCCTCCAGGCGGCCGGCGTCACCGTGATCTGCAACATCACCAACCGCGCCACCGGGCAGCCCTATGTGCCGGCGGCGACGCGGCTGAAGCTCGGCGCCACCGAGGCCGTGGTGGTCGGGGTCGCCACCGACAATCTTGCGACCTACCGCGTGGCCGTGCGGCCGCAGCTCGACCTGGCCAATCCCGTGGGGTGGGCGAAGGCCAACTTTCCCGGGCTGCTCACCTCCGCCCCGCTGGCCCTCGTGTTGAGCCACGCGGGCATCAAGGCCGACCGCGAGATGCTGTCGCTGGTGCCGGACGGCACGCTTTTCGCCGGGGCCCACGACCACCAGCGCTTCATCCATCCGGTCGGGCGCGGATTTTATGTGCATTCCGGCTCATGGAACTCCCACCTGACCCTGGCCTGGTTGCACCGGGATGAGACCGGCCGTTTCCACTGGGGCTTGGAGCAGATCCCCCTGCCCGCGGGCGGCCCGGCCGACCCCGAGTTGGCGGCGCTCATCGCGGAGACCCGCGCCAAATACCTCACACCGGAAGACACGGCGGTCGTCGCCCCCAGCCCGGCCGCCCTCGCCCCCGCCGACGCGGCGCGGCTGGTGACCGGGGCGCTGCGCGCCGCGGCGGGCGTGGACGCGGCGTTTATCGGCAACACGACCTTCGGCGCCGGGCTGCCCGCCGGGGCCATCACCCGCGAGCAGTTCGACGCCTGCGTGCGCTTTGACGGGACGATCTTCACCGCCGAGGTCACCGGGGCGCGGCTGCAGCAGCTGCTGGCCGCCGCCAATCTCGGGCCGGACTCGCCGTTCGAATTGCGCCGCGGCGAGTTCTGTTTTGCCGCCGGACCCGCCACCGTTGATCCGGCGAAGTCCTACCGCCTGGCCACCACGGACTGGTGCGCGCGGAACACCGCGCGCTATTTCGGCGAGCCGGCCATAATCTGGCAGGAACAACCGGGCCGGCGGCTGAAGGCGGCGGTGCTCGGCCAATTATCCGACACCAACACTGCGGCCGCGGGTCGTTAGGGCATGACCAAACCAGCCTGGTGCCTGCTGCTGATCGGCGGGGCCGCCCTGGCCGCCCCCGGGCCCCCGGCCCAGCCGGCGGCGGACCCGGAAGCGGGTGACCTGCTCACTGCCGCCCAGCAACTTTTTGAGCAATACGCCCCCGAGGAAATCAAGGCGCAGTTCGAGTTTCCGTCGGCGAAGGAGTGGGACGGTTTTGCCGCGCGGCTCGAGCAGGCTCTGGCGGGCAACGATCTCAACCAGCTGGCCGCCTTTGAACCGGAAGCCCGGGCGGCGCTGGCCGCGCTGCGCCAGTTGCCCGAATACGAGGATTACGCGGACTGGCTGGCCGAGCGGCTGGACTACATCGAGGTGGCGAAAAAAACCGCCGGCGCCCCCGCGCCGCAGCCCCCGCGGCCGGTTCAGCCCTTGGGGGTTCCCCTCAATATTCCCCACTATGAACCCTGGCTCGAACGGATGCGCCAGCGTCCAGCCCCCGGGCGCGCGGCGGCCTTGCTGCCCCGGCTGCAGGCGGTGTTCCGCGAGGAAGGTCTGCCGCCCGCGCTGGTCTGGCTGGCCGAGTCGGAATCCACCTTCAATCCCGCCGCCCGCAGTCCGGTGGGAGCCAAGGGTCTGTTCCAGCTGATGCCGGAGACCGCGCGGAGCCTCGGCCTGCAAACCTTCCTGCCGGACGAGCGGACGAACCCCGAAAAATCCTCACGCGCCGCCGCGCAATACCTGCGGCACCTGCACGGCCGTTTCGGTGACTGGCCGCTGGCGCTCGCGGCTTACAACGCCGGCGAGGGCCGCGTCAGCCGGCTTCTGGCGCGGCAAAACGCAAAAACCTTTGCCGAGATCGCGGACAGCCTGCCGGCCGAGACGCGGATGTATGTGCCCAAGGTGCTGGCGACCATCGAGGTCCGGGCCGGCATCACGCCGGGCGACTTGCCTGCGCCGCGGGTCTGAGCCGGAACCGAGCGATCGGAATGGACCCTTTCACGGATGACACGGAAGCGTGACAAGTCCCCTTGAAGGGGCGGCCGGTAATACCAACGGTCCGTAGGTCTTGGACTTTTGCGGGGGTTGTAGCCGAGGTCGTTGACCTCGGACCGGGGTCAGCGACCCCGGCTACAGGGCGGGACGATAAAATCCAAAAGCAAGGGGGCGTTGGTCTAAGTCAGCAGCATCAGGGCGGTGACTCCGCTCAACTGCGGAACTTAGCTTCACACGGCCTTGATCCGGTTTGGTCCGTGGAATGGTATGTTCGTGGTTAAACGCGTTGTTTTGGCCGGTTCCGCCTGCAATCATACCGCCGTCGCCCGCCGGTTCTTTCAGCAAAACCGCCTCGCTTCGGGGACGGGGATCCGTTTGCTGGCAGCCCATGGGATTCTTCGACCGCAAGCCTGCCGACCAACCTGTGACCCCGGCCACCTCGCCCGCGCCGGAAAAGACCAGCGCCGCCGGTGGCGTCCTCCCCCAGCTGGCGGCGGCGCGCGAAAAGCTGAAGGCCCGGGACATTGCGGGCGCCATGGCCGTCTACGAGGACGTGCTGGCCGGCGCCGGCGACCGGGCCGACGTGCTCGTGACCATCTCGGGCGACCTCGGCACCGCCGGCTACGTGAAAGAGCTCATCGAGCTGCTCGCCCCGCGCTACGACGCCCAGCGTCACGGCGCCGCCGCCGGCATCAACCTGCTCCAGGCCTACCTCGTGACGCGCAACGCCGAGGCCGCCCAGCACCTGCTGGATCTGCTCTTCTCCCTCCAGCAGCCGGCGCTCGAGGCGCGACTGGTGGGTTTCTCCAACGCCGTGGCCGAGCTGTTCGTCAGCGAGGGCGAGGCGGCGGAGCAGCAACCCATGACGGAGACCGAGGCCAAGATCAGCCTGGTCAGCCTCAGCAAGCCGGTCTGGTTCTACGGGCTCGAGGCGCTCGCCCCGCACCTGCTGCCGGGCACGGAGGGCCGGCCCCGCCGCGTGGCCTTCGCGCAATGCGCGGTGCTCGGGACCGACAACCTCGCGGCGCGCGCGGCGCAGCCCGAGGAGGCGCTCGGCCGCCTGTGCCGCGGCCTGCCGCTGTGGTTTGCCGAGACCTTCGCCTACAGCGCCGGCTACGAGACGTTTGCGGCCATCGGCGCCTCCGACCGGCGGCACTACGCGCTGTTTCCCACCGAGTGGGGCGCGGAGAACATCCGCCAGGTGCATGACACCACGGAGGGCGGGCTGGATTTTGTGGTCACCGGCGCGCTTCGGAACCGCAACGACGACTTCGAGCTCAGCCTCCGCATCTGGGAGGTGAAGAAATACCGCGAGCTGAAGGTGTTCACCACCCGCTGGACGCCGTCGGACGCCGACGCGGAGCTGAAAAAATTCCACGAGCTCGTGCGCGGCTACATGGAGTGGAAGCCGCGGCCCGCAGGCACCGGCCTGGCCTACGCGCCGCCGGCGGCCCCGCTGGCCTACGTGCACGCGCTCGGCTCGGCGCTTACGCTTTTCCTCGGGGAAAAGGGTTTGCTGGCCCCGGAACAGGTGCCGGGCGGCACCGAGGCACTGCTGCAGTCGGCCCGCGCCAACGCGGACGATGCGCGTGCCCAGCTGGCGCTGGTCTCCGCCCTCCTCCGGCTCAAGGCGCAGGGCGTGGCGCCCGATCCCGCCGCCCAGCAGCACGCCAGCACCTGGCTCGCCTCCCCGGCCGCCCAGGCGGCGGACGCGTCGGCCTTGATCATGAAGCTGGGGTGAGGTCGTAGGTGGAGCCGCCGCGCCGGTTCAGCCCGCGAAAGCGCGGGCTCCACCAACAAAAAGGCCCGGCTTGAGGCCGGGCCGGTAATCAGGACTGCACGCCGCCCGGTTACGGGTGCTTGGCGTTGTAGTAGGCGATGAAGTCCGGCGTGAGGTCGAGCTCGGGCTTGGCGTCAAGGAGGGCCTCGCCGAGCTTGGCGATGTCGAAAAGCATCGTGATGTCGCGCTCCTGGGCAAAGGCGCGCAGCTCCTTGCCGAGCTCCGCGCTGACCGGGCCCTGCAGCTCTTGCTGGCGCTTGCTGAAGGCCTGCTGGGCGGCCTGTTGCTTGGCCTGGAAATCCTGCTGGAGGGCGAGGCCGGCCGTCTGCTTTTCCTCGATGGCCTTGGCGTCCGGGGCCGCGTCGGCGCGGAGCTTGTTGAGTTCGCCCACGATGGTGCGGAGCTTCTCTTGGAGCAGCGCGAGCTCGCTTTGCTGGGTGCTGAACTCGAGCTCGAGGGACTGGAAGACCTTTACCAGCTGCTTGATGCCGGTGGCAGGCTCAAGAAAGGCGTTGCTGTTCACATAAGCCACACGGGCCGGCTCGACGGCCTTGACGACGGGGGTCTTGGCGGGCTGGGCCGACACCGAGGAGGTCAGGGCGGTGGCCAGGAGGGAAAGGATCAACAGGCGAAAGAATTTCATGGGAGGCTGACTCGTAGGGTTCCGGCGGAGTTTGGCAAAGGTTAAATTATAAGGTGGAATCTGGCCTTCCGCCGTCGCCACCAAGGCTATGGCGGACAGGCCGGGCAGGTTTCGGGGGTGACCTATCATCCGCTCAAACAACCCGTCCGGAGGCCGGGTTCCACCTCAGGCCTTGGCCGCAGCCAGCTGGCCGCAGCCGGCGGCGATGTCGATACCCCGGCGTTGGCGGACGGTGCTGGGCAGGCCGTATTCCTTGAGCACCTGCTGGAAGAGCTTTGCCGCCTCCCGGCCGGTGGGGGCGCCGCCGTAGCCGGGAGTGGGATTGAGCGGAATCAGGTTAACTTGGGCGTTCTGCCCATGCAGTAGCCGGCCGACCGCGTGGGCCTTGTCCGCGGAATCGTTTTTACCCTCGATCAGCGTCCATTCGTAGAAAATCCGGCGCTGCTGCTTAGCGATGTAGTAGCGGCAGGCGTCCATCAGTTCGTCGAGCGGCCACTTCTTCGCCACCGGCACGAGGGCGGCGCGTTCCGCCTGGGTGGCGCCATGCAGCGACACGGCGAGGTGGATGGGCCGGCCCTCGTCGGCGAGCCGGATAATGCCCGGCACCACGCCGACGGTGCTGAGCGTGATCTGCTTCGTGCCCAGCGACAGGCCGGCCGTGTCGCACAGGATATCCGTGGCCGTCATCACGGCATCGTAGTTGTGCAACGGCTCGCCCATGCCCATCAGCACGATGTTGCGGAGGCGTTCGCCGGGATTGGCCGCGTCGAGCATCCGGTTCACATGCAGGGCCTGCGCGACGATCTCGCCGGCGGAGAGGTGGCGGGCAAAGCCCATCTGGCCGGTGGCGCAGAACACACAGCCCATGGCGCAGCCGGCCTGGCTGCTGATGCAGGCGGTCACGCGGCCGGTGAAGCGCATCAGCACGGTCTCGATCCGGCGGTCGTCGGCGAGCGCCAGCAGGTATTTCTTGGTAAAGCCGTCGCGGCTGTGCGACTCGGTGGTCACGGGCAGCGCCGTGAAGGCCAGCTCGGTCTCGGCCTTGGCGCGGAAACGCGCCGGCAGTTCCGGCATCAGCGCCCAGTGGTCCACGTTCTCCAGATAGACGTAGGCCCACAGCCGCGCCGCGTGCACCGGGCTGAAACCCCAGCGCACGACGTGCAGGCGCAGGGCCTCACGGGTCAGGTCGTGAAAGTTGATCGGGGCGGATTTAATGAGGGAATCAAGGGTGGGCGCGGGTTTACCCCGCGACAAGTCGGGGCATAAAGCCCCTCCCACACAAGGCGAGACAGAGGTTTGCCAAACCCAATGCCCGCCGCCAGCCTCCGTCCATGGCAAAAGTCATCCTGGCGGGCGGTAGCGGATTTCTCGGGCGGGCGCTCGGGCGCGCCCTGTCCGCCGGGGGTTGGGAGGTGGTCGTGTTGACGCGCGACCCCGACCGGGTTGCCCCGTCGGACGAGACCCCGGCCTGGCGCGCCGTCATGTGGAACGGCGAGACAGGTGGCGCCTGGGCGGCGGAACTGGAGGGCGCCGCGGCGCTCGTCAACCTGGCCGGGCGCAGCATCAACTGCGTGCACTCGCTGGAAAACAGCCGCGAGATCCTTGAGTCGCGGCTCAACGCCGTGCGGGCCCTGGCCAAGGGCTACGCGCGGGCGAAGAACCCGCCGCCGGTGTGGGTGCAATGCAGCGCCACCGGTTTTTATGGCAACGCGGGCGACCGGTTCTGCGAGGAGTCGCTGCCGCCGGGCCCCGGGTTCCTCGCGGAGGTCTGCCGCCACTGGGAGGAGGCGTTTGCCGCGCTCGACCTGCCCGAGGTGCGTCGCGTGGTCCTGCGGCTCGGCCCGGTGCTGGACCAGAAGACCGGCCCGTTTCCCGCGATGCTGGGCCTGACCCGGAAATTTCTCGGCGGCGCGGCCGGCAGCGGCCGCCAGTTCATGAGCTGGATCCACCGCGACGATGCGGTGGCGGCATTCGTGGCGGCCGCCTCCCGGCCGGAAATGACCGGGGTCTACAACCTCTGCGCGCCCGGCGCGGTGACCAACGCCGAGTTCATGCGCGAACTGCGCGCGGCCGTCGGCCGGCCCTGGGTCCCGCCCGCCCCGGAGTTTGTCGTGCGGTTCATCGCCGCGCACCACTTCCACACCGACGGCAACCTCGCGCTGCACGGCCAGCGGTGCGCGCCGCAAAAGCTGCTCGCGACGGGTTTCAAGTTTGCGCACCCGGCGGTCGGCGGCGCGATCCGGGACCTGCTGGGGAAGTGACCGGATCTTTTTTGGCCACGAAAAGGCCCAAAGGGCTTGAGCGGCCGATCACGAGTGCGTCGCGCCGATGAGCGCGCTTGAGATGCAGCCGTACGGGCAAATTATTTTTGTGACTTTTCGTGGCCAAACCGGCGCGGGTCCCGGCGTTGCCTTTTGTCCGGCGGCTACTCACCTTCAGGCATGCTCGAGTGGCTGACCAAATTCCTGCAGGCCTTCATCCCGCTCTTCGTGGCGATCGACCCGATCGGATTGGCGGCCATCTTCCTCGGGCTCGGGCAGAACATCGCGGCGGAGCGGCGCCAGAAGATCGCCGACCAGGCCGTCTGGACCGGCGGGCTCGTGGCGCTGGGCTTCCTGTTCCTCGGCAAAAGCATCTTCGCGGCGCTCGGCATTTCGGTGGGTGACTTCCAGATCGCGGGCGGGCTGATCCTTTTCATTCTCGCGGCGAAGGACCTCGTGCAGTCCGCCGCCGAGCCCGAAAAGCTGCCGGAGGATTTCGGGGTCGTGCCGCTCGGCATGCCGCTCATCGCCGGTCCGGCGTCCATCACCACCCTGCTCGTGCTGGCGCAGAACCAGGCCATCGGTCTGGTGGTCACGCTCGTGGCACTGGCGGCGAACCTCCTCCTGGTCGTACTGGCGCTGCACTATAGCGAATGGCTCGGCCGCAAGGTCGGCGCCACCGGCATGCGCGCCATCTCCAAGATTATCGCGATGCTGCTCGCCGCCATCGCGGTGAGCATGATCCGACAGGGCTGGAGGTCCTGACATGAAGCGGCTGTCGATCCTTTTCCTTGGCGGCGCGCTCCTGGCTGGCGCCCAGAGTGTTCCCGCCCCGCCGAGGTCGCCGCTGCAGGCGGTGGTGGAAGAGGCGGTGCGGGCAACGGTGGCGGAATTTCGCGCGCCCGAGCTTCGGTCGGAACAGCTCGCGGTGACGGTGATCGACCTGCGCAGCGCGGCCCCCGTCGCGGCGGACTTCCGGGGCGACGAGCGCTGCTACCCCGCCAGCGTTATCAAGCTCTTCTTCCTGGCTGCCACCCACCGCTGGCTGGAGGACGGACGGCTCGCGGACACGCCCGAGTTGCGCCGCGCGATGCGCGACATGATCGTCGATTCCTCGAACGACGCCACCAACCACCTCGTTGACGTCCTCACCGGCACGACCGGCGGACCGGAGCTGCCGGCCGAGGCGCTGAAGGCGTGGAACGAGCAACGCGGCGCGGTCACCCGTTACTTCGCCGCGCTCGGCTACCAAAACGTGAACGCCATCCGGAAAACGTGGGGTGACGGGCCCTTCGGGCGCGAAAGCCAGGACATGAAGGCACACCCGCCGGCGCGGAACTATCTTTCGACGAACGACACCGCCCGCCTCCTCGTGGAGATCGCCACCGGCCGGTGTGTCACGCCCGCGCGCTCGGCGGAGATGCTGGTGCTGCTGGAGCGCGATCCCTTCACGCCCTCGCCCGACCCGGACAGTCAGAGCGTCAAGTTTACCGGCCCGGCGCTGACGCCCGGAATGAAACTCTGGTCGAAGGCCGGCTGGGTCAGCTGGGCGCGGCACGATGCCGCGCTGATCGAGCGGCCGGACGGAGGCCGGATCATCATTGTCACCTTCACCGACGGCCGGGAGCACGCCCAGAACCGGGAGATCATCGCGGCGGTGGCCCGTCGGGTTCTGGCGAATTTGCCTTGAGGGTGGAGCACGGCCTCCGGACGCGTTTTCAGGATCTGCCTCTAACTTTCAGGACGCACATCCAACAAACCCGTCCGGAGGCCGGGTTCCACCTTTCAACCCCGGAAGGTCGTCAGCAGGTCAGCGTAGATCTTCGCGGAGTCGGTCAGGTCCTTGAGGCGGGCGCGCTCGTCGACCGCGTGGTAGTCGAGGCCGCTCGGGCCGTGGCCCAGGGTCGGGAGCTTCAGCACCGAGGCGAAGTAGTGCATGTCGTTGAAGCCGGTCGACACGGTGAATTTCGCCGGCCGGCGGCGGACGCGGGCCACGCTCGACCGCATCGCGGCGAACAGCGGATGCACCGGCGCGGTGTAGCACGAGTGGTTGTCGGAGATCTTCTCGATGGTGATCCGGCACTGCGGGATTTTTTTCGCCGCGGTCTTGAGCCAGGCGCGGAGTTCGCGCTCGGCCGCGCGCACGCTCTCGATGGGCAGCACGCGGCGGTCGATGGAGAAGCTGGCGGCGGCGGGCACGGTGTTGACCTTGCCGCCCTCGCCGGACGCAAAGACGCCGCCGAGGTTGATGGTCGGGTGCAGGCGCCGGCCGTCGGGCGCGCGAAAGGTGCGCCGGGCGAGTTCCTGCTTGTAGCCGTTGAGCGCGAGCACGAGCGCGGACATCTTCTCGAGGGCGTTGATGCCGGCCTCGGGCGTGGAGCCGTGGGCGGCGCGGCCGTGGACGCGGACGTTGAGCCACACGACACCGTTGTGGCCGCAACTCACGCCGTCGCCCTCGCCGCCCTCGCCCACCACGGCGTAGTCGGCGCGCAGCCGGCCATGGCGGGCGATCCAGCCGGTGCCGAGCGTACTGTCGGTCTCCTCGTCGGCGGTGAAGGACACCTCGACGTTGAAGTTGGGCTTTACGCCGGTGGCGCGCAGGGCCTTCAGGGCAAAAACGATGCTGGCAATGGCACCCTTCATGTCGGTGGTGCCGCGGCCGTAGATCCAGCCGTTTTCCACGACGGGATTGAACGGGCTGCCGTGCCGCCACTGGCCGGAGACGGGGACGACGTCGTAGTGGGCGTTGAAATGAACGGTCTGCTTCGCCCCGGTGTCCCAGAAGCCGATGACGTTGTGGCGCGGATAATCGAGCAACTCCGGCTGGGTCTTTTTTTGGAGCGCTCGCGGGATCGGCAGGCGGCGCACAGCCAAGCCGAGGCCGCGCAGCGTGGCCGCGAGCAGGGTGGTGATTTTCCCGTAGTTCTCGCCGGGGGGGTTGACCGTGCGCAGCCGGATCAGCTGCTGGAGGAAGGCGACGAGGTCGGCCTGGTGGCGGTCGAGATAGCGGACGGGCGACATGCCGGCATCATGGGCCCGCCGTCAGGCTGGCGTAAATGAGTTTCAGCGCCACGAGCGCGGCCATCACCAGGAAGATGGGCCGCACAAAGCGCGCCCCGCGGGTCATGGCCAGGTGGGCCCCGAACTGGCCGCCGATCAGCTGCCCGGCGCCCATGGCCAGGCCGGGCAGCCAGGCCACCGTACCCGCCAGGGCGAAGAAAATCAGAGCGGCCACGTTGCTGGCGAAGTTCATGACCTTGGTGTGGGCTGCGGCGCGCACGAAATCGTGTCCGAGCACCGTGACGAACGCGATGGTCCAGAACGAGCCGACGCCGGGGCCGAAGCAGCCGTCGTAGAAGCCAAGCCCCAGCCCGAACACGAGGTAGAAGGGCCGCGGCTCCATCCGATGGTGCCGGCTGGTTTCGCCGAGCTGGGGCCGGAAGATCATGTAGACGACGATGGCCCCGAGCAGCCACGGGATGAGCGTGCCGAGAAACTGCGGGTCCACCGACCGCACGGCCAGGGCCCCACCCGCGGCGCCGAGGACGGTCAGGCCGGCGCCCAGGCCGCACTCGCGCAGGTCCACCGCCCCCCGGCGCGCATAACTCCAGGTGGCGGAACCGGTGCCGAAGACGCCCTGCAGCTTGGCCGTGCCCAAGGCAAACGGGGCGGGCAGACCGAAACCCAGCAGCGCCGGCAGGGTGATCAACCCGCCGCCGCCGGCGATGGCATCCACCGTGCCGGTAATCAGGCCGATCACGAAGAGCACCGGATAGGCCCAAAGGGGAAGTTCGGGGAAGGCGGGCATAAGGCGATCCAGCGTGCGGGATCAGGATGCTTTTGACAGCGCGGAGTGCGGGCGCACCATGGCGGCACCATGGCACTGGCCGACATGCGCAAGGATTACAGCCTCGCGGGACTCCTCGAGAAGGACCTCGCGAAGAATCCGTTCCGCCAGTTCGAGCAGTGGTTCCAGGAGGCCGAGGCCGCCAAGATCCCCGAGCCCAACGCCATGACACTCGCCACCTGCGGCCGCGACGGCCGGCCCGCCGCGCGCACGGTCCTGCTCAAGGGCTGCGACGGCCGCGGCTTTGTCTTCTACAGCAACTATGAGAGCCGCAAGGGCCGCGAACTCGATGCCAACCCCCGGGCCACCCTGCTCTTCCCGTGGGTGGCGATGGAGCGGCAAATTACCGTCGAGGGTCCGGTGGGGCGCGTGACCCGCGAGGAGTCCGAGGTGTATTTCCACAGCCGGCCGCGGCAAAGCCAGCTGGCGGCCTGGGCTTCGCCGCAGAGCATCGCGGTCGCGGGCCGCGCGGTCATCGAGGAAAGCTTCCGCGTGATCGAGAAGAAATACGAGGGCCGCGAGGTGCCGCTGCCGCCCAACTGGGGCGGGTTCCGGCTGGCGCCCGAGACGGTCGAGTTCTGGCAGGGCCGGCGCAGCCGCCTGCATGACCGGCTGCGCTACCGCCGCGAGACCGGCGGCGACTGGGTGGTTGAACGGCTCGCGCCCTGACCAATGTCCGCGAAGAAGACGAAGCCGTCCCCGGCCAAGGTGTTGTCTGCCGCGGCCGGGCCGTCTGGGCTGCCGCCCGCGATCAACGAGCTCGCGGTCACGCTCGGCGTCTTCAACGACGCCGCCGTGATCACGCGCGACCGCTGGCAGGGCGGCGGCGTGGAGCTGCTGCTCGCCAACGAGAAATTCACGGAGCTCACCGGCTACGCGGCGGCCGCGCTGCCCGGGCACAACACGCGGCTGCTGCACGGTTCGCGCACCGACCTGATGGCCCCGGGGGCGGCGATGGCCGGCCGTCTGGCCCTGGGCGAAGGCTGGCTCTACCGGAAGGACGGCACCGAATTCTACGCTGGGTGGAACTTCTCCCCCATCCTGATTCGGGGCGCGCCGAGCGGCTGTCTGGTCGGGATCTACCGCGACCTCACGGAGACGCGCCGCCTGCGCGAAGCGCTCGTCCTGTCGCAGAAGCTCACCACCGTAGGCCTGCTCGCCGGCGGCGTGACGCACGACTTCAACAACCTGCTGTCGGTCATCAACGGCTACTGCGAGATTCTGGCGACCAAGCTGGCGGCCGTGCCCGCCGCGCAGAAGGACCTGCAGGAAATCCACCGCGCCGGGCTCAAGGCCTCCGCGCTCACCCGGCAGATCCTCGAGTTCAGCCGGCGCCGGGAACGCGAGGTCAAAGTCGTCAACTTCAACACTCTCATCCGCGAGATCGCCGAGATCATTCGCCGCCTGGCCGGCGAGGAGATCGTGGTGGAGCTGCGGCTGGCCTCGGACCTCGGCAACGTCCGCATCGACCCGACCCAGTTCCAGCAGGTGCTGCTCAACCTCTGCATCAACGCCCGGGACGCCATGGTGCGCGGCGGCAAGCTCACGATCCGCACCTTCAACCACCGCGTCCTCGGCCCGGCCGACCGCCGCGCGCCGGAGATGGCCGACGGGCCCTATGCGGCGATGCAGGTCGCCGACACCGGGCCCGGTATTCCCGTCGCCGAGCAGAAGAACATCTTCGAGGCGTTCTTCACCACCAAGCCTCAGGGCACAGGCCTTGGTCTGTCCACCGCGCTCGGCATCGTGTGGGAGAACAACGGCCATCTGGTGGTGCGCAGCGTCCCCGGCGACACGAGCTTCGAACTCTTCCTGCCGGAGACGGCGGAACCGGAACAGGTCTCGGTCACCAAGCTCGGCACCCTGCCCGCGATGCGCGGCACGGAAATCGTGCTCATCATTGAAGCGGACGAGGTGCTGCGCAAGATGATCGCCGGCATCATGGCCACCGACGGCTACCGGGTCACGTCCGCCGCCAACCCCGAGGAAGCCGCGGCCCTGCTGGTGCGCACCGGGCTGCAGCCGGAGCTGCTGCTAGCCCCCGGCGGGACGAAAGCCGGCGCCGTGCTCGTGCGCCGCATGCACGCCGCCCGGCCGCGACTCCGCGTGATCAGCACCTCGGCAGCGCCGCCCGGCGCACTCCTTCCGGAATTTCTGGCCGGGGCGCTGGTCCACCTGCCGAAGCCTTTCGCCCTGAGCACGCTGCTCCTCAAGGCGCGGGCCCTGCTCGATGCCGTAGGCCGCTGAACCATGGCCGATCCTGCCGTGAACCTGCATGTCTTGCCCGTCCGCACCGCCGGGGCCGCGGAAAACATGGCACTGGATTTCCTTCTCCTCCAGCGCTACCCCGCGCCGGCGGTGCCGCGCTTCCGGCACTACGAGTGGCGCCGCCCGGCCTTCACCTTTGGCTACAGCCAGAAGATCGAATTTGTCCGCGCCAATCTTCCCGCGGACGAGACCTTCGACCTCGGCCGCCGGCCCACCGGTGGCGGCATCGTGGATCACCGCCACGACTGGACCTACACCCTGGTGCTCCCGCGCGGCCATGCGCTCTACGACGAGCGTGCCGCGCAGTCCTACCGCATCGTCCACGAATGCCTGGCCGCGGCGCTCGCCGGCCTCGGCCAGCCGGCGGCGGTCAAGCTGGAATGCGACCCGTGCGAGGATGGACCGGGGGTGTGCTTCCAACGCGCCGAGCTTTACGATGTCGTTAACACCGCGTCCGGCGCGAAAATCGCCGGGGCCGCCCAGAAGCGGAACAAGCACGGTCTGCTTTTCCAGGGTTCGATCGAGCAATCCGCCGTCGGCCCCGTGGATTGGGATGATTTTTCAGCGCGTTTTGTTGCCGGCCTGGCGCTAACCCTGCGCGCCGGGGCGCAGGCCACGCCGTGGCCCGACCTCAACGAGGACGAGGTCGAGGGCCTGATCGAGCAGTATGCGGCGCCGGAGTGGGTGGAGTATCGTTAATACCCCGACCCACCCCGGCGCGGCGCGCCACCCCGCTTCATCCGGAACGATGCAGGAGAACCCGCAACTGCTCTGGGCAAACGAAACCGCGTAGTGGCCGGGGTGGGCCGCCTGCTCGCGGGCGCTTCCCGGAGCGCGAGCAAGCTCGCTGGCCCACCTCGAACGGCATCGTTCCGGCTCCAGAGGGGATCTTCGGTTGCGTGGATTTAGGTCCCCTCTGGAGTGGGGTGCCCGGCAGGGCGGGGGGTGGATGGCGCCTACTGGGTTGCCTCCCGCCGGCCGCCGCCAAGGATGGCGCTCTATGAAAACCCCCCGCGTCATCGCGTTTCTCCTCCCGCTGGCGCTGTCCGTGACGGTTTGTGCCGCGGACAAGCGCCCGATCACCCCGCAGGACCTCTGGGCCGTCAAGCGCCTCGGCAGTCCCGCCCTCTCGCCGGACGGCAAGACCGCCGTGTTCACCGTCCAGGAATGGTCCATCGAGAAAAACAAGAGCACAACCAGCCTCTGGCTCGTGGACGTCGCCGGCGGCGCGCCGCGCCGGCTGACCAACGCCCAGGTTTCCGACAGCGGCCCGGCCTGGAGCCCCGACGGCACGCGCCTCGCCTTCACCTCGAAGCGCGGGGAGGACGAGAACACCTCGCTCTACGTCATCAACCTCGCCGGCGGCGAGCCCGAGAAGATCCTCGAGCTGCCCTACGGCGTCTCGCAGCCCAAGTGGCTGCCGGACGGCGCGGGCGTGATCGTCGCGACCTCGGTCATCCCGGAGCTGGCCGGCTCGCTGGCCAAGGCCGACCTCGCGGCGATGAAGAAGGAGATCAAGCGCCGCAAGGATTCCAAGATGACCGCCAAGGTCACCGAGGACCGCCAATACCGCTATTTCGACCACTGGCTGACCGACAATCTCGCCAGCCGCCTCGTGCTCGTGAACGTGACCACGAAGGAAATCAAGGACCTCACCCCGAAATGGAAGGTGCTCTTCCAGACCAGCGGCGATGTGAACTACGACCTCTCGCCCGACGGCAAGCTCGTGGCGCTGGCGGTCAACGTTACGCCCCCGCCCTACAGCGGTTTCCTCAACGTCGACCTCCATCTCGTCCCGATCGACGGTTCCGGCGACATGAAGAACATCAGCGCGGAGAACAAGGGTGATGACGACCTCCCGACTTTCTCCCCCGACGGCAAGACGCTGCTTTTTGCCCGCACCGAGGTGCCCTACGGCAACGGCGAGTCGGCCAAGCTCTGGCGCCATGACCTCGCCAGCGGCAAGAATGCGCCGGTGACCGACGCGCTCGACTATTCGATCGCCAGCGCGGAGTTCTCCGCCGACGGCAAGACGCTGTGGGCGACCGTGGAGGACAAGGGCGTGGTGCCCGTCTTCAAGCTTAACGCCGACGGCACGGGCCTCACCGCCGTCTACAAGGAAGGGTCTTCGACCAGCCTCACCACCGCCGGCGGCAGCATCGTTTTCCTCAACGACACGACCAGCCGGCCCAACGAGCTCTTCGCGCTCGACGCCGCCACCGGCGCGGTGCGGCAGCTCACGCACTTCAACGACGAGCTGATGGCAAAGCTCGATCTCGGCCAGGTCGAGAGCTACTGGTTCACCGGGGCGGCCGGCGACCAGGTGCACGGCTGGCTCGTGCTGCCCCCGGGCTACGACCCGAAGCAGACCTATCCGCTCGTGCAGCTGATGCACGGCGGCCCGCACACGATGAACCGCGACAGCTTCAGCTACCGCTGGAACACGCACGTCTTCGCCGCGCCGGGTTACATCGTCACCTGGGTCAACCGCCACGGCTCGACCGGCTTCGGCGAGAAATTCTCCCAGAGCATCATCAACGAGTGGGGGGACAAGCCGCTCGAGGACATCCTGAATTCCACCGACCACCTGCTGCAGCGTTTCCCCAACATCGACCCGAAGCGGATGGCCGCCGCGGGCGGCAGCTACGGCGGCTACATGGCCGCGTGGGTCGCCGGCCACACCGACCGGTTCGCCGCGCTGATCAACCACGCCGGCGTGAACGATTTCATCACGCAGTATGGCGCGGACGTCACGCCCTACGGTTTCACGCAGGTGCTCGGCGGCACGCCCTGGAAAAACCCCGAGGGCATGCAGCGCAACAATCCGACGACCTACGCCAAGAACTTCAAGACCCCCATGCTCATCATCCACGGCGAGCTGGATTATCGCGTGCCCTACGTGAACGGCACGGCCCTCTATGCGATCTACCAGTCGATGGGCGTGCCGTCGCGCCTGGTGATCTTCCCGAACGAGAACCACTGGGTGCTCACGCCGCAGAACGCCATCTACTGGCACTGGGAGATGCAGAGCTGGCTGAGCCGCTACCTCGGCGGCAAGCCGGCGCTGGAGAAGCCGGTGTTCGACGCGGAAACGAAATAAGGTGGAGCGCGTTGACCCCAACGCGCTTTTGGGGGCCCCAGCTCCTGCTGGGCTGCGGCTCAGCAGGAGCTGAGCCCTCCATTTGATTTCCAAAAAAAGCAGGCGCCGGTGTCGAAACACCGGCGCCTTTTTTATGGCCAGCGGCCGCCGAAGCGGTCGGGGGTCGCGACACTCGATGGTGCCGTTGTCAGCGCGGCGTCGCGGATGCGGCACAGCGCAAGGAAATTTCTTCCTGCATTATCGCACATTTTCCGGGAAAAACCACCGGGAGTTATTCACCAGCCGGTTCGGGGTGGAACCCGGCCTCCGGCCGGGTTGCTCGGCTTGGTAGGGGCCGTTGCCCTCAACGGCCCTCTGGGGACAAGGGTGGCCGGGGCAACTGCTCCTACCGCGCGGCCAGGCTGTAAACGAAATGATCCACGTGATGGTCGTAGAGCCACTCGGCTTTTTTCAGCGTGCTCACTTGCTTAAACCCCAGCCGATGTGGGATTTTCTGGGCGCGGAGGTTGTCCGTGGCCACGGCCACAACCAGCTGCTTGAGCTGAAGTTCGGCAAACGCATGATCGATCACCGCGCGGCAGCACTGTGTCATGATGCCCTGCCCCGCGCTGTCTGGCGTGATCCAATAGGCCGGAAAGCCAACCCGGTTGGCCCAGTCGATCCGGTTGTGGCCGATGACTCCGACCAACCGCCCCATCGACCAGATGCCGCAGGTAAAGGCGCGGGTCTCCCGGTCGTCGCGCACGGTACCTTCAATATAGGCGGTGCTGTCGGCCGCGGTTTTGGTGGCATCCACCCACGGCAGCCACTCGCGCAAGGCGACCCGGTGGGCGTCGACCACGGCGAAGAGGACCGCGGCGTCGGCCGGCTGCAGCGGCCGCAGTTCCAGGCCGGGATTTAATTTACGAGCGAACATTGGCAGTGAAATGAATCGGGTGGAGCGGGTTGCTCCACGCGCGCTGGATGATGTTCGCTACGCGAGAAGCGCCTTGAGGGCAAGGCACTCCACCCTCCTTGGCTACGGGCTATGTTCCGCTCACGCCGCGCAGCTCCGCGAGTTGTTTCTCCAGCTCACGCAGGCGCAGCATGACCTCGGGCAGTTTCTGGATGGCGATCCACTGGCGTTTGGCCTGCTTGTCGGGCATCGCGGGTATGCCGAGGACGGTCTCCTTCGGCCCGACGTCGCGCATGACGCCGGACTTCGCGCCCACGGTGGCCTGTGGTCCGAGCTTCAGGTGGCCGGCGATGCCGGACTGCGAGGCGATCACGCAGTAATCCTTCAACTCGGTGCTCCCGGCGAAGCCGACCTGGCCCAGCACGAGGCAGTGTTTGCCCATGACCACGTTGTGGGCGACATGGACCAGGTTGTCGATTTTGGTGCCGGCGCCGATGATGGTCGGACCGAGCGCTCCGCGGTCAATGGCGGTGTTGGCGCCGATCTCGACATCATCATGGATGATGACCTGGCCGACCTGGAGCATCTTGAGATGCCGGCCTTGGTCGAACACGTAGCCGTAACCGTCGGAGCCGATGACTGTGCCGGCGTGGATCGTGACCCGGTGGCCGACCTGGGTGTGCGCGTAGAGGACGACATTGGGCTGCAGGCAGGTATCGTCGCCGAGCTGGCAGTCGCGGGCGACATGATTGCCGCCGGTGAGCACCGAGCGTGCGCCGATGGTGACATTTTCGCCAACGACGCAGTGGGGGCCGATGTGGGTGGTGGCATGAATCCTGGCGGAGGGTGCGATCGTGGCACTGGCATGGATGCCGGCGGCGGGTTGGTCGGCGGGAAAGAAAAGCGGCAGCACCTTGGCGGCGGCGATGCGGGCGTTGGGCACGCGGATGAGCACCTTGGTGGCCGAGCTGAAATCGCCGGTCACGAGGATGGCGGCGGCCGCACTGGCCTCGGCGGCGGCGAAATACGTGTCTTTTTCCGCGAAGGTCAGGTCGCCGGCGCGCGCGCGGTCGGCGGACGTGAACCCCGTAAGGGTGACGGCGCCGTCGCCGAGGACGGTGCCCTGGAGGTGCGCCGCGATTTGCGCGGCGGTGAAGGTGGCCATAGGGGATGCGGGTGAGGCCCCGATGACAGCACCGGGGCTGGGTTGCGACCGGTGGGTTAAAGTGTGCCGATGGGGGAAGCCCGGGGCTTACAGGTGGTGGCCGCCGACCATGCTCTGGGTTTCCACGTCCCAGACTTTCAGGCGGAGGCAGCGGTAGATGTCCGCGGGTCGCAGCGAGGTGGTCTTGGCCTGTTGCAGCTCGGGGATGTCGCGCAGGACCTCGGGCAGGCGGTAGAACGGAATCTTGTGGTTCAAATGGTGGATGTGGTGGTAGCCGATGTTGGCGGTGAACCAGCCCATGATCGGGCCCGTGCGCATGTAGCTCGACGACTCCAGGGCCGCCTTCTCGTAGGTCCAGCCGTCCTTGTCGGTGAAGGAAACCCCGGGAAAATTATGCTGCGCGTAAAACAGGTAGGTGCCGATGGCGTAGGTGATGAAATGAGGGATGGCCTGGACAAACAGCCAGGCCGGCCAGCCGCCGAACCAAAACAGCGCCACCGCAATGCCGAGGTGCACCACCAGCGAGACCAGGCAGTCGAAGTGCTTGCGCGGATGATTGAGAAACGGATTAAGACACATCCCGAACAGGAACATGAAGAGATAGCCGAACAGGATGGTCATGGGATGGCGGACAAACAGGTAACCGAACCGCCGGGCCCGGGAACTTTTGCGGAACTGGTCCTTGGTCATGATCGGAAACGAGCCGATGTGCGCGCCGCGGAGCTTCGAGTTGTGGTTGTGGTGATAGTTGTGCGAACTGCGCCACACGCTGCTGGCGCTGAGCGCGTAGATGCCGAAGAGCTGCATGAAGATCTCGGCGAGCTTCGAGCGCGGCAGGATCGCGTGATGCTGCTGGTCGTGGTAGATCACGAACAGGCGGAGCAGCAGCAGGCCGGCCAGAACGCTGCTGGCGAGACGCGCGCTCCAGTGGTGGTTCAGCAAGGCGCCGGCGAGGGCACCGGCCAGCAGGGCGGCGGTGGAGAGGATGACCCACCAGCTCTGCAGGACGTTGTCCTTGGCATAGGGCTTGGTGGCCAGAATGAGATCCGTCCCGATTTTCTGCACACGGTATCGTCGGGCGGGCGGGCGCCGCTGTCGATGGGGATTTCGGTGAAAGTGAAAATAAACGCGGGGCCCGCCACCGGCGGGGAGCGGAGTCCCCGCCCTACCCTTGCACCAGCGTGATCACGCACTCGAGGTGGCGGGTCTGCGGGAAAAGGTCGAAGGGCTGCACGGCGGTGAGCTTGTAGCCGGCGGCGAGGAAGCCCTTGAGGTCGCGCATCTGCGTGGCCGGGTCGCACGACACATAGACGACCGCGCGCGGGCCGAAGGCGAAGAGCTGGTGCAGAAACGACTCGTCGCAGCCCTTGCGCGGCGGGTCGATGACGACCGCGGTGTCAGCCGGCGGGAAATCCAGCCCGGCGAAGATCTGCGCGGCATCACCGGCCTTGAAGGTGGCGTTGGTGATGCCATTGGCCGCGGCGTTCTCGGTGGCGAATTTCACCGAGGTCTCACTGAGCTCGATGCCCCTGACGCGTTCGAATGCCGGCGCGCAGCTCAGCGCGAAGAGCCCGCTGCCGCAGTAGGCGTCCACGAGGAACTTCGCGCCGCTGCCCGCCGCCTGTTCGCGGACGTAGCTCGTGAATGCCGGGAGGATAAACGGGTTGTTTTGGAAAAAGTCCCGCGCGAGGAAATGGAGGCGGAGCGGTGTTTGAGGTGGAACCCGACCTCCGGGCGGGTTGTTTGCGCCCTGGGATGAACCCAAGCCTGCCCGGAGGTCAGGCTCCACCCCAATCACTTCATGAATGACGGCGTCGTAATCCGTGACGACCCCCTCTTGGGCATGCCTCAACAGTAGCGTGGCGTCGCGCTTGTATTCGCCGGCGGCGAGGCGCTGACGGGTTTTCTCCCGGACCGCAGGGAGCTTCGCGTTGATCTCGGGCGTGGCGATCGGGCATTGGGGGACATCGATGATTTCGAACCGCGTCCCCTGTTTAAGGAAGCCGATGGGATGTTCGTCTTTTGGAGGGTCGGCCTCCCGGCCGACCGCGGCCGGTCGGGAGACCGGCCCTCCATGCCAGGCACGGAAATGCGGCGTGAGCTTCGAGCGATAGCCGAACTCTCGCGGCGAGCCGATGACGGGGTTCACGGAAAACTCCACGCCCGCCATGTATTTCAACAGCTCCTCGACCTGCTGGCGCTTCCAGACGAGCTGCTCGGCGTAGGTCAGGTGCTGGTATTGGCAGCCGCCACACTGGCCGAAAAGCGGGCATTTCGGGTCGATGCGGTGCGGCGAGGGCGTCAGCACCTGCACCAGGTCGGCCTCGGAGTAGTTCTTGTGGTTGCGGTAGACGCGGACGCGCACCTTCTCGCCCGGCAGGGTGAAGGGGACCATCACCACCCAACCTGAAGCCGGTTGGGTGAGCTGAGAGCTCGCCGTTGCGGCCGGCTGGCCGCCCGGGGTCTGTCCCCGGTTCTCGCTGCGCGAAACCGAGGCAGAGAGACCTGAAACCTGAGTTTCCGGCAACGGCACCCGGCCGAGGCCGACACCGAGGTTGGTCAGCGTGGCGATCTCCATCTCCAATTCGTGATGGTAGGGGAAAGGCTGGTCGGTGAATTTTTTGTTTCGGGCCACGGGAAGGAGGATAGCCGCAAAAAGGCGCAAAAGGCGCAAGGGAGTTCCAGACTGACATTTTGCGTCTTTTGCGCCTTTTTGCGGCCAGCCCATGACACCTGAGAAAATTACCAGCCTGCAGAATCCCCGCGTCAAACAGCTCGTGAAGCTGCGCGAGCGCCGCGAGCGGGACGACGCGGGCCTGTTCCTGGTCGAGGGTTACCGGGAGATCCGCCGGGCCTTGGAGAAGGGCGTGCGGCCCAAGGAGCTATATTTCAGCCCCGACTGGTTTCTGGGCGAAAACGAGCCGGCCCTGATCGAACAGGCCGGGCAGGCCGGCGCCCAATTATTCGAGTTATCAAAGGATGCCTTTGCCAAGGTCGCCTACCGCGAGCGCCCTGACGGCCTGCTGGCGGTGGCGCCGCAGTGGAAGAAAACGCTGGCCGATCTGACTGTAGCCGGGGTCGCTGACCCCGGTGCCTCGGCGGCACGAGATCCATTTTTCCTCGTCGTCGAGTCGATCGAGAAGCCCGGCAACCTCGGCACCATCCTCCGCAGCGCCGACGCCGCCGGTTGCGATGCCGTGATCGTGTGCGATGCGGTGACCGACATCTTCAACCCCAACGTCGTGCGTGCCTCGACGGGCGTGTTATTCTCCGTGCCGATCGTCGTGGCCGAAAGCATTGTGGTGCACGCCTGGCTGCGGGAGAAAGGCATTCGCACGGCGGCCACCACGCCGCACACGACGAATATCTACACCCAGACCGACCTACGTGGCCCGCTGGCGATTGTGATGGGCAGCGAGCAATACGGGCTCAGCGAATTCTGGATGAAGGGCGCCGATGTCCTCGTCCGCATCCCGATGGCCGGCCAGGCCGACTCACTCAACGTCGCGATGGCGACGATCATCACGCTCTTCGAGGCGGTGCGGCAGCGGAACGGGTGAGCACCGGGGGATTGGCCACAAAAAACACAAAAAACACGAAAAGGAATGCCACATGAATGCCGGACGAAATCGTCATAGAAAAAGAAAGGTAGCCGCGCAGCCATCAAGCCGTGTTGGCTGGGCGGAGGCCTTCACGCGCATGGCCGCAGCCAAGGATGACGCTTTGGCGCATGGACCCTTGTCTGCCGGGACGCTATTTGAAATTACGGAATGGCGTTGGTCTGGAACACGGAGGCAATCCGATGAGTAGCGCGAGGCGACGCGTTCCGTCGCATTGTACCTGGACCGCTTCCGGGCGGGTCCGCAATTCGGCGATATTTGCAAGTTGATCTGGGCCGCGGAAAAAATACCTTCGTGAGAATACTACGGTAGCTCAGGTTCTGGGCCGGACCTGGTTTTCGCAAGGCGCACGTATGCAACCTCAGATGAACTTGATTAAGCCACTGCGGTGGCATGAACAATGTTCGCCAAAAGACTATGTCTATCCCTGATTATCAGTCATGCATGTTGCCGCTGCTCCGCTACGCAAGCGATGGCACGGAGCACGCGCTCAAAGAAGCGGTGGCAGCGCTGGCAGAGGAGTTCCGGCTGACCGAAGACGAGAAGAGTGAGTATCTTCCAAGCGGACAGCAGACGGTTATTCAGAATCGTGTCGCCTGGGCGCGGACATACATGAAGAAGGCGGGGCTCCTTGCGTCACCGCGTCGCGGCTTCCTTTCGATCACAGAGCGCGGACGTTCCGTGTTGCATGAGAATTTACAGTCTATCGACGTGGCGTATTTGGAGCGTTTTCCAGAGTTCATTGAGTTCAAGGCTTTGCGGCACGAGAAAGAAGAAGAATCGCTTGCTGTCGCGGCCGCACCGGCGCGCGAGAGCGGAAAGACTCCGCATGAGGCGCTTGAGTCCGCATATGACCGGCTCCGGCCAGAATTGGCCGCAGAGATTCTTTCTACGATCAAGGTTTCTGAGCCTGTTTTGTTCGAGGAGCTCGTCGTCGATCTACTCGTGAAGATGGGATATGGAGGTTCACGGAAAGACGCTGGCCAGGCGATTGGTCGGCGCGGCGACGAGGGTATCGACGGCATTATCAAAGAGGATCGCCTGGGGTTGGACATCATCTACATTCAAGCAAAGCGTTGGGAAGCCACAGTTGGTCGCCCTGAGATTCAGAAGTTTGCTGGCGCACTGGACGGTCAGCGTGCGCGGAAGGGCATTTTTCTTACGACTTCGGATTTCTCACGCGATGCCGAGGAATACGTCTCTCGGATAGACAAGAAGATTATCCTGATCGATGGCCAGACAATGGCGCGGTTGATGATTGATTTCGGCGTGGGCGTGACATCGGTTTCGACATACGAAGTAAAGAAGCTCGATTCAGACTACTTCGAGAAGACATGAACCAAAGGGCGAAGTCGCCAGGATCAACGACCCTGCTTGTCGCGGATCGTGATTTCGCACGCTCTGTGCTTAGCAAGATCGTGTTTGCGAAGTGATGCATCCCGCCTGGGTTTGGTTCCTGCGGAAATTCGGATTTCCGGAATTTGGAACGACCAATGGAATTTCGCCAAAGGCGAAATTTACAGGGACCGTTCAGGCTGATCGCCTTCACCCCAAGTAGGGGGGCCTGCTAATCGCAGGCAGCAGTCCGCGATCAGCGGACCCTAAACCAAAAGCGGAGGCGATCAGCCGGAGCCGCCCTTCCATAATTTCGCCTTTGGCGAAATTCCATTAGTGGTTCCAACCCTCCGAAGCATTCCCCTTCCGGTAATGCTCGATCAGCTCCGCCGTGCCGTCGGCCATCGTGACCAGCGGGTGGTAGGCGAGGTCGCGGCGAGCGGCGGAAATGTCGAACCAGTGGTCCGTGGCCATTTCCTTGGCCACAAACCGGGTCATCGGCGGCTCGCCCTTCAATGGCAGCACTCGCCACAGGGCCTCCAATATGCCGCCCGCGGTATAGGCCACCGGTAATGGGATGTGCTTCGTGACTTCCGGGAGGTTCAGGCCGCGCAGCAACTGGTTGATCCAGTCCCAGAGGACGACGGGTTCGCCGTTGGTGATGAAATAGGCGCGGCCACCGGGGTTCCTTGGAGAGCGGACGCCCACGTCCGCCACCGTGCGGGGTGATGGCACCCCGCCTCCATTAAGCAGCGCGCCTTCGGCGAGCAGGTGGGCGTCGACGACGTTGCTGATGTGGGTCACGTCCACCTGGTTGCGGCCGGAGCCGATGATCTTGAGCCGGCCGGTGCGCGCCAGGGCCAACACGCGCGGCACGACGTTCTTGTCGCCCGGGCCCCACACGAGATGGGGCCGCAGGGCTACGGTTGCCAGAGACGGCCCGTTGGCCGCCAACACCTCGCGTTCGGCGGCGGCCTTGCTGGTCGGGTAGGCGCAGGGCGCACGCCCGCAGAGCGGCGCGGACTCGTCGACGCCGGCGAGATCGCCGCCGTTGTAGACGACGCTGGGCGAGCTGGTGTAGACGAGGCGCGGCACGCCCGCTTCGCGGCAGGCGTTGATGACGTTCTGCGTGCCGCCGACATTTACGGCGAAAAATTCCCGGCGCGAGCCCCACACGCCCACGCGGCCGGCCACGTGGAAGACCGACTCGGTGCCGAGGCAGCCGCGGCGCAGGGCCTCGCGATTGTCGAGGTCGCCGGGGATGACCTCGGCGCCGAGCGCTTCCAGATGCGGCAGCGGGCGGCGGGCAAGGACGCGCACGCGCCGGCCTTCGGCGAGCAGGCGCTCAGCGATGCGACCGCCGATGAAGCCGCTGGCGCCGGTGACAAAGGTGGGGAAGTTTTTGCGGACGAGGAGCACGGACTTAGCAAATTGTCGGTATCAGACCCGATCGACCACGGCTGGATTAGCCACAAAAAGGCGCGAAAAATTGACTGCGAATGCGACCTGCCAGGCGCCTATAGGCGCGCGGGACATAGCCGAAGCCACGAAAGACAAATTTTGTGACGTTTCGTGACTAAAGAAAAGATCGGTGGAACTGCTCATTGCTTCAGCACCTCGCGGGAGATGTCGCGTTTGTCGAGCTCGTAGCCGTGGTGCCCGCCGGCCCACTGGGCGAGGGCCAGGCGGTGGATCTTGGCGTTGTGCCGGACATCGACCGGGAAATGTGGGTGCAGGTAGGCGAGCCGGATCAGATCGGTGTGTGGGTGGGCGGCGCCGAGCTCGCGGAGCTCGCGCACCAGCTTGCGGCGGAGGGAGGGCGTGGCCACCACGCCGCGCGAGATGGGCTCGACGACGATGGCCGCACGGTGGCCGTCGTGGCCGGTGGCGATGAGCGCGCTGCGGGCGACGTCCGGGTGGGCGTTGAAGATAGGTTCGACCTGCTCGGGGTAGAGCACGCCTTGGCGGGACTCTACCCGCTCGGCCTTGCGGCCGCAGAACCAGAGGCGGCCCGCGGCGTCGAGGTAACCGACGTCGCCCAGGCGGTGCCAGATTGGGGTCTGGGGTCCGGGGTCTGGGGGCTCGGGGATTTTGGCCAGGGATGTCGCTTCAGGGAGGTCATCGTAGGTCTTTGTTACGACGGGACCGCGGACGATGATCTCGCCGATTTCGCCGGTGGGCAACTCGCGGGCTTCGCCCAGCGTGGCGATCGGAGTGTCGGTGATGGCGATGATCTTGATTTCGACTTCGCGCACAGGTCGGCCGACGCAAGTCCCCTTCCCTGCCGCCGTGGCGGCGGCGGTTTCGCCCAGCACCTCCGCAGCGCTGATGCTGGCGACGGGGAGCGATTCGGTGGCGCCGTAAGGGCTGTACGCCGTGCCATTGGGCAGGATCTTCTGCAGGTCGGCGAACAGTCCGGGAGGCACGGGAGCACCGGCCACGAGGACGCGTTTCACCGAGGGCAGGGTGAGGTTGTTTTTCAGGCAGTAGCGGCTGATGATCCGCCAGAGCGTGGGCGAGCCGAAGGTATTGGTGACCTTTTCCTGTTGGATGGCGCGGACGATCTTTTCCGGGTCCACCGTGGCCGGCCGGCTGGGGTCGATCTCGGGGACGACGGTGGTCATGCCCAGCGCGGGATTGAACAGGGCGAAAATGGGCAGCATCGGCAGGTCCACTTCGCCGGGCTGGATGCCGTAGGTGTCGCGCACCAGCCGCACCTGGGCCTCGAACATGCCGTGCTCGTAGCAGACCCCCTTGGGGGCGCCGGTGGAGCCGGAGGTGAAGAGGATGGCGGCGAGGTCGGTGGCGGCGCAGGTCGCCACGTTCGGTGGAGGGTCGGCCTCCCGGCCGACCGCGGCCGGTCGGGAGACCGGCCCTCCAGGAGAAAGGCGGGCGATCGAAGAGCCGCTGGCCCAGATGCGGATTTCGACCGTCTGGAACGCGGCGCGGAAAACGTGGCTCATCACCTGGGCGAGCGGGATGCCCAGCAGCGCGCGGGGCCTCGAGCGGGCGACGCAGGCAAGGAAGTTTTTCCGGCCCATCCCGGGGTCGATGATGACCGGCACGGCGCCGAGCTTGAAGAGCGCGAAGGCTGCGGCGATGAGCGGCAACCCCTGGCGGACCATCACCAACACGCGGTCGCCACGCCGCACGCCCTGCGCGGTGAGTTTACCGGCCCACGCCTCGACCTCGGCGTCCAGCTCGCGGAAGGACAGGACAAGATAGTCGATGGCACCCGCGGAAGTGCGGCCGCGCGGGATCTTCACCGCCGGGTGGTCCGGCTGGCGTGCGGCCATCAGCGGCAGGTGGCGGGCGATGTTGGCGGAGTCGGTCATGCGGCGCACGTGGATGGCGGCGTGATCTGACACACCCTGGCGCTGCGCGCCACCCCTCTTGATCCGGTACCTTGCAGTAGACGCGGGTGGAACGCGGCCTCCGGACGCGTTTTTCCATTCGGACGCCGAGCCAACCCGTCCGGAGGCCGGGTTCCACCTTGCTTGCAGCCAACACAAGAGCGAGTTGTCCGTTTTACTGCATCGTTCCGGATGAAGAGGGGCCTGGCGTCCGAAGGCTCGGCGCAGGATGATGCCCGACAGGGCGGGGTGTGTTGAGAGGACATGCGAAAGGCGCAGAGGTTTGGCGCATGAATCTTCTCAGCTCCTCCAGGCCGGCTCGGCCTTGATCAGCTTGGCCTGCCAGGGCAGCAGGACCTCCTCGATGGACGAGGGATCGCGGGCGATCTGCACCAGCTGTGTGCGGGTGGCGAGGAGGGTGGGATCGAGGTGGAGGCCCTGCGCGAGGCGGTCGCGGTCGGCCTTGATGCGGTCCTGCCGGGCGAGTTCGTCGGGGGTCATCGGGCTGAAGTCGCGGCGGCGCTCGCGGCGCGGCAGCGTGTGGGGGTCGGTCGCGAAACCACGGCGGATGGCCTCGGCCAGCGAGGGAAACAGTCGGTCGTGACGGCGGCCGAGGTTGACGCGCATGACCTCCTCGGGCGGCGCGCCTTCGTCAGCGGCACGGGAGAGGCGGACCAGCATCTCGTTGCCGACGACCTTGAAGGGGGGCGTGTTGATCTTCTCGGCCCAGCTTTCGCGCCACTGCCAGAGGGCGTGGACCACGGCGAGGCCGCGGCTGTGCAGCTTTTCCGAGCCGTTCACGCGCCAGGCGTTCTCGTCGGGCGCGGCGAAGCCGTCCTTGGCCACCGACATCTGCCAGCGGCAGCGCTGCTCGAGCCACTCGAGGCGGCCGAGCTTCACGAGGTCGTCGCGGAGCTTGTCGCGCAGGGCGAAGAGGTGGAACACATCCATCGCGGCGTAGTCGAGCATGTCGCGGTCGAGAGGGCGCTGGGACCAGTTGGCCTTCTGGTGGTCCTTGTCGAGCTTGACGCCGAAGTTCGTCTCGAGGAGCGCGGCGAGGCCGAAGCGCGGGATGCTCAGCAGCTGGGCGGCGAACATGGTGTCGAACAGGCTGTGCGGCTGGAAGCGGCAGAGCTCCCAGAGCAGGCGCAGGTCGTAGTCGCTGCCGTGCATGATGAGCGGCTGGGCGGCGAGGCGCGGCCAGAGCGCGGCGAGGTTGAGGTCGGCCAGCAGGTCGACGAGGTAGATCTCGCCGCCGACGTGGATCTGCAGGAGGCAGACGCGCGTCTTGTAGCGGAACAGGTTGTCAGCCTCGGTATCGAGCGCGATCTCGGTGCAGCGGTCGAGCGCGGCATAGAGCGGCGCCAGCTGTTCGGGCCGGGTGATCAGTTGGTAGTGCGGGACGGTGTTCAAGTGGGGTCAGTGTTTCCAGGCGGTGAGAAAGGCGTCGATCAGCTGCGGCAGGTCGGGGCTGTAGCCGCCTTCGAGGATGGCGGCGGCGGGCAGGCCGCTTTCGCCGAGCCAGCGGCCGAGGGTGGCGAAATCGTCGGGCTCGAGCGTCATCTCGGTGATCGGGTCGCGGGCGTAGGCGTCGAAACCCGCCGACACGAGCACCAGGTCGGGCTTGAAACCGAGCACCTTGTCCCAGGAGCGGGCGAGGTCCGCCATGTGGGTCGCGCGCGGCGTGTGCGGGGCGACGGGGAAGTTCTGGCAGTTGGCGAAGGACGAGGTGCCCGTGCCGGGATAGCCGGGATACTGGTGCACGGAGACGAAGAGCAAGTTTGGGCGGTCCCGGAGGATGTCCTCGGTGCCGTTGCCGTGGTGCGCGTCGAAGTCCCACACGGCTACGCGGTGGCCGGCGGCGGCGCGCAGGGCGGCGAGGGCAATCTGGTTGAGATAACAGAACCCCATGGCCTGGGTGCGCGTGCAGTGGTGGCCGGGCGGGCGCATCAGCGCGAAGGCCGGCCGGCCGGCCAGGGCGTGATCCGCGGCGGCGAGGGCGGCGCCCACGGCCCGGCGGGCGTGGTCGTAGATGCCCGGGAAATAAGGGGTGTCGGCGTCGAGGTCCGGCGCGTGCTGGATCCGTTGCACGAGCGCCGGGGTGTGGGCGGTCAGCAGGACGGCCTCGTCCGCGGCGGGGGCTTTCTGCCAGGTCCAGTCGGGGTGGGCGGCCTGCAGGTGGGCCGCACTGCGGAGCACGCGGGCCGGCTGCTCGGGTCGCATGGACGAGCCGTATTCGGCGCAAAGGGGGTCGTGCAGGATGATCATCAAGATTGTCCGCCCACGGACAGCAAGGAGCCCCGAAAAAAGCCCAATTTCCCGCCCCAGTAAAGCGGGATTATTGGTGGAGCCCGCGCTCCACGCGGGCTGGAAACCGGCGCGGAGCGCCGGTTCCACCTTGTCCCGGGAGACGCCCAAGGTTGCCGCCCGAGAATTCTTGTGTCCCTTTCCCCTTTGGCCAGCCATGTATACCGCATGAAGGTTGTGGTCCTTTGCTCCGGCGGCATGGATTCCGTGACCGCGCTCCATTGGGCGCGGTGGCGGCACGACGTGCGGGCCGCCGTGAGCTTCGACTACGGGGCCAAGCACAACCACCGCGAGCTCCCGCTGGCCGCAGAACAGGCGAAGATCGCCGGCGTGCCGCACACGGTCATCCCGCTCGATTTCATCGGCCGGCTGTACGCCTCCGACCTGCTGAAAAGCGGCGGCGAGATCCCCGAGGGCCACTACGCCGACGCGAACATGCAGCGCACGGTCGTCCCTTTCCGCAACGGCATCATGCTGGCCGCGGCTGCGGGTTTCGCCGAGAGCGCCGGGGCGGAGGGGCTGGTCATCGCCGCGCACGGCGGCGACCACGCGATCTATCCCGACTGCCGCGAGGACTTCATGGCGGCCATGGGCACGGCGATCCAGCTGGGCACCTACGCCGGCATCCAGCTCCTGCGGCCGTTCATCGCGATGACGAAGGCGCAGATCGCGACGGAGGGCGCGCGGCTCGGCGTGGACTTCAAGCGCACCTGGTCGTGCTACAAAGGCGGCGCCATCCATTGCGGCAAGTGCGGCACCTGCGTGGAACGCCGCGAGGCTTTCCTGCTGGCAGGGATCGCTGATCCGACGGTTTATGCGGCCACGCCGCCGCTGCCGGCTGGGCCAAAACAACAGGTTCTATAAAGCTTCTAGGATCTATATCTTTTCCCGCATGTTGATTTCCGAGATTTTCCACTCCCTGCAGGGCGAAGGTGAGCTCACGGGTGTGCCGTCGGTCTTCGTCCGCACCAGCGGCTGTAACCTGCGCTGCAACTGGTGTGACACGCCTTACGCATCCTGGAATCCCGAGGGCGTCCAGCTGCGGGTGGACGAGATCGTCGCCGAGGTGACGAAGCACCCGGCGAAGCACGTCGTGCTGACCGGCGGCGAGCCGATGGTGGCGAAGGAGATCCGCGAGCTCGCCGCGGCGCTCAAGCGTCTTGGTTACCACATCACCATCGAGACCGCCGCGACCATTGCCCCCGACGGCATCGCCTGTGACCTGGCCTCGCTCAGCCCCAAGCTGAAAAACTCCGGGCCGGACGAGCGCCTGGCCGCGGCCTGGCGCGAGAAGCACGAGGCCCTGCGCTGGCAGCCGGAGGTCGTGAAGGCCTGGTTGGGGTCGTATGGCTACCAGCTGAAGTTTGTCGTCGCGCAGGTGGCCGACGTGGACGAGATCGAGGGGCTGCTGGCGCAGCTCGGTGGCGGGATTCCCCGGTCGAAGGTGTTACTAATGCCGGAAGGCACGACGGTCGAGGGGTTGCGGGCCAAGGCCGGCTGGCTGGGTGAGCTGTGCAAGGTCCGCGGCTACCGTTACGCGCCGCGGCTGCACATCGAGCTCTACGGCAACAAGCGCGGCACATGAAGATCCTGTTGATCGCGGCGCTGCCGCCGCCGCCCAAACTCTCGGTCGAGCTGGCCGACCTGCGTGATCGCTCGGCGGAGCGCGCCGTGACGCTGCGCGAGGTCATCTACACCCTGCACGGCCGGGCTTACATGCTGCTCGTGCTGCTGCTCGCCCTGCCGTTCATCACGCCGATCCCGCTGCCCGGTCTGTCCACGCCCTTCGGTCTGGCCATCACGCTCATCGCCCTGCGGCTTTCGCTCGGCCAGCGGCCGTGGCTGCCAATGAAGCTGCAGCGTAAGGAGTTGCCGGCGGGATTTCTCCGCAAGCTGCTGGCGGTGGCGGAGCGGGTGATCCGGTTTTTTGAGAAATTCCTGCGCCCGCGCCTTACCTTCATCACCGACACCGCCCTGCTGGCGCAGCTGCACGCCGTGCTGATGCTGGTGGCCGCGCTGGTCTTGCTCCTCCCGCTGCCGATCCCGTTCACCAACAGTTTCCCGGCGTGGACCATCCTGCTGCTGGCCGCGGGGCTGCTGGAGCGGGACGGGCTGTTCATCATCGGCGGCTACCTGGTGTTCATCGCCGGCGTGTTTTATTTCATCTTCCTCGGCGAGGCGACGGCCACGCTGCTGCACGAGCTGGTGCAGTGGTTGCGGGGCTAGAACTGGTCGGCGGGCAACCCCGGCACGTCCGCGGCGAAGGTAATCATGGCGTAGTGCGGAAAAGCCCGCGACCGAAGAAAAACACGCAGGCGAGACGAGGTAGGCGCGGACGGCTTCAAGCATGGCCATCAGGTTGGCGGGGCGGCGCTGGCCTGGTCAGCCGGAGCGGCGAGTGCGCGGCGCATGGCTTGGAGGCGTCGCTGGGTCGCGGCAAGCTGGGTTTCGAGGGCCGAGAGTTCATCCGCCAACGCCGGCACGGACCGGACGGCACCCGCCTCCAGCTCCTGGTGCATCTCCGCCATGCTGTTCATCACGATGCCGATGAAGAGGTTCAGGATGATCATCGTGCCGAGCACGATGAAGCTGACAAAATAAGCCGTGACCAGCAAGGGGGGTGCATGCTCGAGCGCGCGGTTGAAAAAGTCGCCCCAGTTGTCGAGCGTGACGACACGGAAGAGTGTGAGGAGCGCGACCGGCAGGGAGCCGAAATCGGCGTCGCTCGCGCCGAAAAGATGCACGCCGGCCACGGCGTAGATATAGAACATCAACGCCAGCAGGAGGCCGATATAGCCCATGGCAGAGAGGCTTTTCAGGAGAGCGCCGACGAGCAGCTGGAGCTTGGGCAGGGCGTGGACGAGACGCAGGAGCCGGAACACGCGCGCGAGGCGGAGCACGGACGCGAAGGGCCCACCGATGGGCAGGAAGCACAGGGCGACGATCAGGAAATCGAAAACATTCCACCCGTCGGTGAAATACCGCCAGGGCGTCCGGCCGCAAGCGAGGAGCTTGAGCGCCACCTCAACCACGAAGACCGTCAGCACCGCGTGATTCAAGCCCTGCAGGAGCGGACCATGCGCGGCGACCATGGCGGAACTGGTCTCGAGTCCCGCCAGAACGCCGGCCAGCAGGATCACGGCTATGACCACGCCCTGGAAGTCGCGGCGCGCGACCAGATTCTGCGCGAAGGCGACCATGGGGGTCAGACGGCGGGCTTGGCGGTCGCCGCCTTGGCCGGGATCAGCAGCGACGCGGCAATCGACGCGGCGAGCAGCCCGCCGATGATGCCGAGCGACCAGCTGATGGGGAACTTGCCGCCGAAGGCATCGTTCAGCCATACCATCTTCAGGCCGACGAAAACGAGGATGAGCCCGAGCCCGTATTTGAGGAAACGGAACTTGTGCATCACGCCCGCCAGCAGGAAAAACAGCGCGCGCAGTCCGAGGATGGCAAAGACGTTCGAAGTGAAGACGATCAGCGGCTCGCGCGTGAGGGCGAAGATGGCCGGCACCGAGTCCACCGCGAAGATGATGTCCGTCACCTCCATAGACACGAGGCAGACGAGCAGCGGGGTCGCGTGCCACAGGCCGTCGAGCTTCACAAAAAAGTTCTGGCCATGGAGCTGGGGCGTGACCGGCATGAGTTTCCGCAGGAGTCGGATCAAGGGATTCTTCTCGGGGTTGATGGGTTTGTCGGGCGCGAAGAGAATCTTCAGGCCGGTGAGGATCAGGAAGCCGCCGAACAGCAAGATGACCCAGTGGAACTGCATCAGCGCCGCGCCGAGACTGATAAAGATGATGCGGAAGAACAGCGCGCCGAGGATGCCGTAGAAGAGCACGCGATGCTGGTATTTCGCGGGCACCCCGAAATACGAGAACACGACGACGAACACAAAGATGTTGTCCACCGACAGCGACTTCTCGACCACGAAACCGGTGAGGTATTCCAGGCCCGTCTGTTTCGCCAGGGCGGCGTGATCGAGTCCGGCCAGGCGCGGATCGAGCGGGAATTGCCAGAGCGCGTATTGGTAGAGACCGTAGCCGAAGGCAAGGGCCAGGCTGATCCAGACGGTGCTCCAGCCGAGTGCCTCCTTGACGCCGACCTCGTGGGCGTCGCGGTGAAAGACGCCGAGGTCCAGCGCGAGCATACCCAGCACGAACAGCGTAAAGAGGCCGTAGAACCACCAATAATCGGCGAAAGGGAAGAGAGGGATATAGTCCATAAAAGCCGGCCAGCAAACCAAGGCACGCCGCTGGCTCAAGCCGGATTGGATTGGAAAAGCCCGCCGCCTTTCCAGCGGACCGGGTTTAGGTGTTCGCGGGCCACGGGCGGCTCTGCGAGGCCCAGTGCGAACGCAGCGCGAGCTGGTTGCGGAAGTAGACCGTCTCCACCAGCAGGGCGTCGTCCAGCAGGCCGATCTCGGGGAGGGAGTCGGGAATCAGGTCATAGCCCTTGAGAAAATAGAAGAGCACGAAGGCGGCTTCCCGGCGCTCGGCCGTGCCGCCGTTGGCGTCGGTCTCCTCGAAATACCGGACCATGAGCTCCAGGCGATGGCGGAACCGGGCGGAGTCGGTAATCTGGCCGGCCTTTTTCCTGACCTGGGGCAGCAGCTGGCGCAGGCCCGCCAGATCCGCGGGGGTGACGAGGTCCGCCCCGTTGACCACATAGGTCGACGGCCTGGTGTGGTGGCCCGCGCCGGGCTTCTGCGACAGGTAGCGGCCGAGGGCGGCGGATGGGATGGTCTTCATGCGTGCCAGCCAAGCAATCGCTGCCGGGCAAACTCACAAGCCGGACTGGACTGGAAAACAGCGCGGCGTTTCCAGCCGGGACCGTCAGGGTGTCAGGACGATCTTCCCGAAGTGGGCTGCGGCCGCCATGTGGCGCAACGCGGCGTCGGCCTGGTCGAGCGGGAAGACCCGGTCCACGACCGGGGTGATGCGGTGGGCCTCGACAAATTTCGTCAGGCCCGCGAAATCCGCTGGTGAACCCATGGTCGTGCCCAGGAGGTTGATCTGGCGGAAGAAGCTCTTGCGCATGTCGAGGGCCTTGGGATTCCCGGTCGTCGCGCCGAAGAACACAATGCGGCCGCCGGGGGCGGTCAGGTCGATCAGGTTCCCGAAGCCGTCGCCGCCGGCGCTGTCCACGATCACGTCGAATCGTCCGGCTTGCTTCTGTAGCGCCTCGGCCCAGCCGGCCTCGCGGTAGTTGAGGCCGCCGCGCGCCCCGAGGACCTGCGCGCGGGCGATCTTGGCGGAGGAACTCGAAGTAACCCACACCTCGGCTCCCGCCGCCACGGCGAACTGGAGGGCGAACAGCGCGGCGCCGCCGCCCACGCCGGTGACGAGCACGCGTTCGCCGGACTTGAGCTGCGCGCGGGTGAAGAGGGCGCGCCAAGCCGTGAGCCCGGCCAGCGGGAGGGCGGCGGCCTGTTCCCAAGAAAGGTGGGCGGGCTTGGGCGCGAGGTTGACGACCGGAATGGCGACTTGTTCGGCGAAAGTGCCGTTGTCCGGCAGGCCGAGGATGCGAAAACCCGGGCCCTGTGCCCGCGGGTCGGAGCCCCACTCGAGCGCGGGGTTGATGATGACCTCGCGGCCCACCCACGATTGATCGGCGGGCGAGCCGACCGCGGTGACGACACCCGCGCCATCGGAGCCGAGGGTGACGGGCAGCTTGATGTTCGGATAAAGTCCAAGCTGGGTCCAGAGGTCACGGTGGTTGAGGGCGGCGCCCTTGAGCTGCACGACGGCATGCCCGGGGGCGGCGGCCAGAGCAGGAACTTCCCGGACCTCGAGCGGCCTTTTGACCCCGGTCAGGATGGTGGCTTTCATGACGGGAGCGTAAAAAGGCCCGGGCGGAACGCAAACGTTCCGACCGGGCCAGTGGGTTGTAAATCCGGCCGGTTCAGTGAGGGCCGTCGGCAAAGACCTGGCCGCTGACGATGGTGCCCACGCAGTGACTGGTGTATTCGAAGGGATCGCCATCGTAGAGGGCGAGATCCGCATCCTTGCCGGCGACCAGCGAGCCGGTGCGGTCCGCGATGCCGAGCAGCCTGGCGGCCTCGCTGGTGATGCTGGCCAGAGCGGCGTCGAAACCGAGACCGTTGGCCGCAGCCACGGCGGCCTCGAGCAGGATGACGCGCGTTTTCGGCACATACCCCTCGAAGCCGGTCTGCAGGCTGAAGGGAATGCCCGCCGCCTTGAGCTTGGCGGCGGTTTCCACGCTGAGGTTCTCGGTGTCCTCGTTGCTGCGCGTCCGGCCAAACAGCGCGATGGCCATTTGACGAGGGTGGCATGATAAATATCCGTTCCACGCATGACGATCCAGACCGTCACCGCCCACCCAAAGATCCACTCCGCCTGGATCGCCGCGCCCGTCGTGCTGCCCATCGGCATGGGGTGGAAGGCCGCCGCGCGACCGGTGGCGGCTTGATGCATGCCTGTAGGGGCTTGTTTACAAGCGATGTGACATGAGCCCGTGGCGCTAATCCTGATCGCCTGCAAGCAGGCTTCTACATTTCTGGGTCAGATTACCGCTTCAGCTTCGCCTGCAGCTTTCTGATCTCCGGGCTGACGGCGGAGCAGTTTTCACTGCCGCAGCCGGGCTTCTTGCGTTTTCCAAACCAGGAACGCAGCAACAGCGTCGCGGCGAGGGCGACGATGAAAAGGGCGAGGATGGTTTGGGTTGAAGAAGACATGGGAGGGGCCCGCAAATATCAGAATCGACGTGAATAAATCAGAAGGGATTGGCGTGAATTCGCGTGATGCGCGGGCGGTTCAATAGCCCAGCGCGCGGCCGGTTTGGTAAAAGACGAGACAGAGTAGCCACGCGGTGCCGGTCATGTAGGCGATCTGGAACAGAGGCCACTTCCAGCTGTTCGTCTCGCGCTTCACGACGGCGACGGTGCTCATGCACTGCATGGCGAAAACATAGAAAACCATGAGCACAAGGCAAACGAGCGGCGTGAAAAGTACCGAGCCGTCCGGCCAGTGCGCGCCGCGCAGGGCGTCGCGCAGCGGCGTGGTGTCGTCGTCCGCGCCCGCGACGCCGAAGATGACGCCCATCGAGCTGACGAAGACCTCGCGAGCGGCGAAGGAGGTGATGAGGCCGATGCCGATGCGCCAGTCGAAGCCGAGGGGCTTGATGACGGGTTCGATCAGGTGGCCGGCCTTCCCGGCGAAGCTCTGGGCGATCTGTTCCGTGGCGGTGGCGTCGGGATTCGGGTGCTTCGGGTAGGCGGTGAGGAACCAGAGCACGATGGAGATACCGAGGATGATGGTCCCGGCGTTCTTCAGGAACAGCCAGCCACGCTCGAGCATGTGGCGGGTGATTTCCTTGAGGCGCGGGGGTTGGTAGGGCGGCAGCTCCATGATCATGTGCTGCGGGGCGGTCTTGAAGAGGGTGCGCTTGAACAGCCAGGCGAAGAAGAACACGCCGCCGGTGCCGAGGGCATACATCGCAAGCATGATGCCGGCCTTGGTCGTGGCGGGGACCACCTCGCTGGGCAGCAGCGTGGCGATCATGAGCAGGTAGACCGGTAGACGGGCGGAACAGCTCATCAACGGGGCGACGAGGATCGTGACCAGGCGGTCGCGGGCGTTCTCGATGGTGCGGGTGGCCATGATGCCGGGGATGGCGCAGGCGTAGGAGCCGAGCAGCGGGATGAAGGAGCGGCCGTTCAGCCCGACCTTGCTCATCGGACGGTCCATGATGAAGGCGGCGCGCGCCATGTAGCCGGTGCTCTCGAGCAGGCCGACGAAGAAAAACAGGATCAGGATCTGCGGCAGGAAGATGACGATGCCCCCCACCCCGCCGATGATGCCGTCGGTTAGCAGGTCGCGCAGATCGCCGGGGGGCATGACGCCCTTCACCCAGCCGCCGAAGGCCGCGACCTGCTCGTCGATGAAGTTCATCGGGGACTCGGCGAGCGAGAAGATCGAGAAGAACAGCCCGCCCATGATCACGGCGAAGACGGCCCAGCCCCACACCGAGTGGCACAGCACGGCGTCGATCCGGTCGGAGCGTGAAGGGCCCGACTCCTCCGGGCGACGGATGACATCGCGGCAGAGCTGGCCGATGGCATCATAGCGGCTGCGGATGAGCCCGGCGGACCAGTCGGTGCCCTCGGCGACCCAGCGCTGACGCCACTGGTCGAGGAGCTCGTGGGTGCGGGCGCTCAGGGGCTTGGAGCCGGCGACCCGGACGGTGTCGAAATCCGTCAGCAGCAGCAACGCCTCGGCGCGGGCGATGAGCGGGGAGCGGGCGTCGTGGTCACGCAGCGAGGCCTGGAGCTCGGCGACGGCATGGGCGATCGGCGTGGGCACGTCCCAGCGGTGGCGCGCGAGCGGGAGCTCGATGCGACTCATGGCGAGCTTCAGCTCGACGAGGCCCTTGCCGTGGACGGCCTCGCAGGCGATGACCGGCACGCCGAGTTCGGCTTCGAGCGCGGCGGCGTCAACCTTCATCCCGGCCATGGCGGCCATGTCCATCATGTTGAGGGCGACGATGACGGGGCGGCCGAGATCGAGGATTTGGTGGACGAGGTAGAGATTGCGCTCGAGGTTGGCGGCGTCGACGACGCAGATGATGCGGTCGGGCTGCGGCGTGTCCTCGCGGCGGCCGAGGAGCACGTCGCGCAGCACGGCCTCGTCGGGCGAGCGGGCGGCGAGCGAGTAGGCGCCGGGCAGGTCGATGAGCTGGATCGGGCGGCCATGCTGCGAGTAGGTGATGCCGATCTTCTTCTCGACGGTGACACCCGGGTAGTTGCCGACCTTCTGACGGAGACCGGTGAGCGCGTTGAAGAGCGTGGTCTTGCCGCAGTTCGGGTTGCCGACGACCGCGTAGACGGGGGTGCGGTCGGAAGCGGACACCGGGCGTTTGCGTCCGGTCAGCGCAATATGGGCCGGGAGCTTCACCGGAAAAGGGCAGAAAGGCTGAAGGACTGAAGGGCGGAACGATCCAGCGGCGGAAAAACGGGTGCGATGCTCATGGGTTGCGGCGGGGGCTGAAGTTTCAGCCTTTCAGCTCTCCAGTCATTCAGCCTTTCATTAACGCGCGCTGGCCGGCCCTTCGGCCTGGCTCAGGGCGGGTAGCTGCTCGACGAGAATGCTCATGGCCGCCCGGTGGTTGAGAGCGATGCGGGTGCCGTTGACCAGACAGAGGCTGGTGGACGAGCCGGAAATCTTCGTGACCAAGGCGGCTTCGCCGAAGCCCATTTCGCGGACGCGCTGGCAGAAGCTGTCGTCGCCCGTCAGTTCGCACACGCGGCCGGTGCTGCCGGCGGGCAGCTGGCAAAGCGGCGAGAGGTTGAGGCGCGGAGCGGGCATCGGGAAAGCTAACTTGTGAGACTCAGTTTCAATGTCAATGAAGGGAGCTGGGCAAATCTTGTTTTTACCTCGTCGCCCCTTGCTGATCAACCCCGGCGCAGGAAGCCCAACTTGTTAATGCGTAGCGCCTAACCAACCATCACCACACGGACCACCGCCGGTAGGAATCTGAAGACGGGTCACGGGTTCACCCCGGAGATTGAGGACGGGGTGGTAAAACTGGGCGATCTGATCCGAGGCCTCGTCGATATAGTGACCGATGAAGGTGCGGCGGCTGCGATCCTTGGTGCGATTGGGGCCGGAGCCGTGGATGAGGTTGCCACCGAAAAACATCGTCGAGCCGCGCGGGACCTCGACCGGCACGGCCTTGGCGTCCTTCGGGAACGGCTTGATGTGGGTATCGCCGTAACTCATCCACGTGTCGGGGCCCTCGGCCGGGCAGTGGATGTTTTTATGGTTCGAGCCCGGCACGACGTAGAGGCAGCCGTTGTCGATCGTCGCGGCATCGATGGCGGTCCAGGCGGCAATACAGGTGTGGGGCTCGGCCAGCAGGTAGAAATTATCCTGGTGCATCCCCTGCCCCTTCGCGCCCGGCGGCTTGAAATAATACATCGTCTGCGCGAGCAGCGGGTCGCGGCCGAGCAGCGCGGCGAGCGCGGCGGTCACGCGCGGGTGCAGCGCCCAGGCCTTCGCGCGCTCGCTGTAACGGTGCGGGTGCATCGCGCGAAGCTGCACCTTCGTCGGATCGACATCCTCAAATTTTTGACCGTTGTCATAGGCCGACAGGCCGAGGCGCTTGAAGTCCTCGAAGAAAGCCTCGATGGCGTCGGTCTCTGCGGGGCTGAAGAGTGGGTCCACGACGCAGTAGCCTTCGCGGTGGAACTGGGCGATCTGCGCGGCGCTGATCAGCGCGGAAGCGGTCTGGCCGGAAGCAACCATGGCCGCAGCTTGCGCGGGCCGGTCACGAAATCAACCGCAGCCGCGGGTTGACCGTATGAATTCGGAACGAGGCAGTGGCGCTCGAGTCACGATTGAAATCCCGCCCTACCGTTACCCGTTGAATCGTTTCGAATGAATCGGCGCTGACGCGGGCACAAAAAAGCGCGACCCGGGGGTCGCGCTGGATTATTTTGACAGGCCGGATCAGCGCCGGCGACGTTTGACGGCCAGCTGGACACCGGAGTAGCGGACGAGGCTTTGCAGATGTTCGTATAGCTGCGGATCCATGTCCTTGGCGGCCTTGAGTTCATCCTCGGCGCGCTTCATGGCGGCCTCGACGGCGTTCTCATCGATCTTCTCCTCGGTGATCGCGTGCTCGGCGAGCACGCGGACCGTGTCACCGTCAATCTGGGCGAAACCGCCGCCGATGGCGAGCCACGAGGTCGCGGCGCCCTTGGTGACGCGGAGTTCGCCGTCCGCGACCTGGGTGAGCAGCGGGATGTGGCCGGGGAGAATGCCGATCTCACCCTCGACCGTCGGGATGACGACGGAGTCGATGGTGTCAGAATACACCTTCGCCTCGGGCGTGACAATTTCGAGCGTGAGGGGCATGGGAATTAATTCTTGGCCGAGGCGGCGATGACCTCGTCGATGCCACCCTTCATGTAGAAGTCGCCTTCGGCGATGTGATCGAGCTCGCCGTCGAGGATCATCTTGAAGCCGCGGACGGTGTCCTTGACGGGGACGTATTTGCCGGGTGTGCCGGTGAACACCTCGGCGACCGCGAACGGTTGCGAGAGGAGACGCTGGATCTTGCGGGCGCGGTAGACGGTGAGTTTATCCTCGGGCGGAAGCTCATCGAGACCAAGGATGGCGATGATGTCCTGCAGATCCTTGTAGCGCTGGAGGACGCGCTGCACTTCGCGGGCGACCTTGTAATGTTCCTCGCCGACGATGTCGGGTTGGAGGGCCTTCGACACGGAGGCGAGCGGATCGACCGCGGGATAAATGCCGAGTTCGGCGATGGAGCGCTCGAGCACGATGGTCGAGTCCAAGTGCGCGAAGGTATTGGCGGGTGCCGGGTCGGTCAAATCGTCGGCGGGCACGTAGACGGCCTGCACGGAGGTGATGGAACCCTTCTTCGTCGAGGTGATGCGCTCCTGCAGGAGGCCCATCTCGTTGGCGAGCGTCGGCTGGTAACCCACCGCGGACGGCGAGCGGCCGAGGAGCGCGGACACTTCGGAACCGGCCTGCGAGAAGCGGAAGATGTTGTCGACGAACAGGAGCACGTCCTGGTTCTTCTCGTCGCGGAAATACTCGGTCATCGCGAGGGCCGACAGCGCGACGCGCATACGGGCCCCCGGCGGCTCGTTCATCTGGCCGAACACCAGCGCGACCTTCGACTTGCTGAGGTCCTGCTGGTTGATGACGCCGGCTTCGGACATTTCGTGGTAGAGGTCGTTGCCTTCGCGGGAACGCTCGCCGACGCCCGCGAACACGGAGTAACCGCCGTGCGCCTTGGCGATGTTGTTGATGAGCTCGAGAATGACGACGGTCTTGCCGACGCCCGCGCCGCCGAACGCGCCCGCCTTGCCGCCCTTGATGAAGGGGCAGATCAGGTCGATGACCTTGATGCCGGTCTCGAGGATCTCGGCCTTGGTGTTCTGGTCGACCAGCAACGGGGCCGGGCGGTGAATCGGATAGCGCTTGGTGTGCGGGACCGGGCCCTTGCCGTCCACCGGATTGCCGGTGACGTCAAAGATGCGGCCGAGCACGCCCTCGCCCACCGGGACGGTGATGGGGCTGCCGGCATCGACGACCTCCATGCCGCGCACGAGGCCCTCGGAGGAGGACATCGCGATGGTGCGCACGACCCCGGCGCCGAGATGCTGCTGCACCTCGAGCGTCAGGATCTCCTTCTTGCCGGAGACGGTGAAGGCGATGGTCAGCGCCTGATAAATGGGCGGGATGGAGTTCTCACCGAACTGCACGTCGACGACGGCGCCGATGACTTGGACGATTTTGCCGGTATTGCTCATGACTTAAACGGGTGGGGGTGATTAAAAGGTTCAGGCGGCGCTGAAGGCCGCAGCGGAGATTTCGAGGATTTCCTGGGTGATACCGGCCTGGCGGGCCTTGTTGTATTCCAGCGTAAGGTCGCCGAGGAGCTTCGTGGCGTTGTCCTTGGCGGTCTTCATCGCGACCATGCGGGCGCTCTGTTCGGAGGCCTTGGCGGAGAGGACGAGCTGGTAGATGTAGCGGTTGACGTAGAATGGCAGCAGCGCGGCGAGCACGGCGTCGGCGCTGGGCTCGAACAGCATGTCGCGGTCGTCGGTGAACTTGCCGCCGCCGGTTTCCGAGCGGAGATGCGAGACGAAGTCCTTCACGTTGCTGAGCGGCAGCACGGGGCGGACGATGGCCTCCTGGACGAGCGTGTTCTTGTAGCGCGAATAGATGACCTCGACGGTGTCGACGGTGCCCTCGAGGAACAGCTTCACCAGAAACTCCACCGGCGTCTTCACTTCGCCAAACGGCGCGCGGTCGCTGACGGTGAAGTCGGCGAGCACATCGCGCTTCGTGCGGGCGAGGAACTGCGCGCCCTTGCGGCCGATGGCCACATACTTGGCGGGCGTCTTGATCTCGGTGACGAGTTTGAAGAGGTTGGCGTTGAGCGGGCCGCAGAGGCCGCGGTCGGTCGTGACGAGCAGGATGCCGCGGACCTTGACCTCGCGGCGGGTGAGCAGCGGGTGCTGCGTGTCGCTCACGCGCGAGGCCAGCGCGGCAAGCATGTCGGCCATGAGCTGGGCGTAGGGCCGGCCCGCGAGGGCGACGGCCTGCGCCTTCTTCATCTTCGACGCGGCGACGAGCTCCATCGCCCGCGTGATCTGGCGGGTGTTCTTGACCGACTTGATACGCCGGCGGATGTCGCGGGTGGAGGGCATGGACTGGGGCTGGGCTCTAGGGTTTAGGGTCCAGGGGATTACTTGCTCGCGAAGGTCGCCTTCCACTCGTCGGCGGCGGCCTTGAGGCCGGCTTCGATCGGATCGCTGAGCTTGGCCTCGGTGCGGATGGAGGTGAGCAGCGCGTCCTTGCGGCTCGTGAGGTAGTCCTTCCAGGAATTGGCGGCGGCCAAGACGTTCTTCACCTCGATCGTGTCGAAGTAGTTTTTCTGGAGGGCCCAGAGAATGGAGGCCTGCACCTCGATCGAGAGCGGGTTCAGTTGCGGCTGCTTGAAGAGTTCGACGATGCGGGCGCCGCGTTCGAGCTGGGCCTTGGTCTTGGCGTCGAGGTCGGAACCGAACTGGGCGAAGGCCGCGAGTTCGCGGAACTGGGCGAGCTCGCCCTTGAGTTTGCCGCCGACCTGCTTGGTGACCTTGATTTGCGCGGACGAACCGACACGCGAGACGGAGAGACCGACCGACACGGCGGGGCGGATGCCCTGGTTGAAGAGATCGGTCTCGAGGAAGATCTGGCCGTCGGTGATGGAGATGACGTTCGTCGGGATGTAGGCGGACACGTCGCCGGCCTGTGTCTCGATGACGGGCAGCGCGGTGAGCGAGCCCTTGCCATCGAGGCGCGCGGCGCGCTCGAGGAGACGGGAGTGGAGATAGAACACGTCGCCCGGATAAGCCTCGCGACCGGAGGGGCGCTTCAGGATGAGTGAGATCTGGCGGTAAGCGACGGCGTGCTTGGAGAGATCGTCATAGACGATCAGCGCATCCATGCCGTTTTCCATGAACCATTCGCCGATGGAGGCGCCGGAGAACGGGGCGAGATATTGGTTGGCGGGGTTGTCGGACGCGGTGGCGGCGACGATGACGGTGTATTCGAGCGCGCCGGCGGCCTCGAGGGCCGAGATGGTGCGGACGACGTTCGACTGCTTCTGGCCGACCGCGACGTAGATCGAGTAGACCGGGCGGAAATTTTTGTCACCGGACGCCAGGCCGACCTTGTTGATGCGCCCCTGGTTGATGATGGTGTCGATGCAGATCGTGGTCTTGCCCGTGCCGCGGTCGCCGATGATCAGCTCGCGCTGGCCGCGGCCGATCGGGATCATGGAATCGATGGCCATGATGCCGGTGAAGAGGGGCTGGTTGACCGACTTGCGGACCATGATGCCCGGGGCAATCTTTTCGACGGGATAGAATTCCTTGGAATCGATCGGGCCCTTGCCGTCGACCGGGCGGCCGAGGGCGTCGACGACGCGGCCGAGGAGGGCTTTGCCGACGGGGACGGAGAGGAGCTTGCCGGTGGTCTGGACCTCGTCGCCTTCCTTGAGCTGGGAGACGTCGCCGAGGACGACGCAGCCGACCTCGTCTTCCTCGAGGTTGAGCGCGATGCCGATGGCGCCGCCGGGGAACTGGACCATTTCGTTATACATGACGTCGGAGAGACCGTCGAGTTTGGCCACGCCGTCGGCGACGGAGCGGATGGTGCCGGTGTTTTTCTTGACGGCCTTGCTCGAGAGCTTGGCGATCTGTTGTTCGATCTGGGCGATGACGGTGCTCATGGGGGCGAAGGACTGAAGGGCTGCAACGGGCGGGAGTGAGGGAAAGGGATTGAGTGGATGAGAACGATTTTAGGTGGCCGTGAGTTCAGTTCTTCAGCCTTTCGGCTTTCAGCCGTTGATTGAGAGGGCGGCGAGCTGGCCGGCGACGGTGGACTCGTAGACATCGGAGCCGATGCGGACGCGAAGACCGGCGAGGAGCTGCGGGTTGGGCTGGGCGGTGGCGGTGACCACGCGCTTGTATTTCTGGGACATGGCGCCCGCGATGGACTGCAGGGTCGCGTCGGTGATCGGGCCGGCGTGCTCGACGATGGCGCTGGACTTGGCGAGCTCGGTCGCGATGGCGCGGTGATAGAGCTTGAGGAGCCCGAGGCTGTTGCGCGCGGAGTTCTTCTCGATGTAGCCGAGGACCCCGGTGACCTGCTCCGGCGACACGGCGCCGTTGACGACGCTCAGCTTGAACAGCTGCTTCGCGAGGGCCTTGGTCTTTTTGTCGGCGCGCATTGAGGGAGAAAGGGGTGAAGGGCGGAAAGGCGGAAGGGCTGAGTGGAAACGCGGAGGGCGGTGCGGGGGTGACGGGGTCAGCTTTTCAGTTCTTCAGCCTTTCAGTGGTTCAAGAAACCGACAGTTCCTTGCTGGCGGCGTCGTTGTAGGCGGCGCGGTCGGCCTCGGTGAGCTTTTTGGCGAGGACCTGCTCGGTGGTCTTGACGACGAGGCGGGCGATCTCGCCGCGGGCCTCGTTGAGCATTTTCTTGTGCTCGAGCTCGATGGCCTGCTGGGCCTTGGCGAGGGTGTCGGCGGCGCGGGCGGTGGCGTCGGCGTTCTGCCGGTCGGCGAACTCCTTGGCGGACTTGCGGGCCTCGTCGACAAGCTTCGCGGCCTCGATCTGGGCGGCCTTGATGAGGGTGACAGTCTCCTGCTGGGCGGCGGCGAGCTTGGCCTGCATCTCGGTGGTGTAGCGGAGGCCGTCACCGATCTTCTTGTTGCGCTCCTCCATCGTGGCAATGGTGGGCTTGATACCGAAGAAGTAGAGGACGCTGAAGAGGATCAGGAAGCTGACGATCTGCATCACGAGATACTTCGGCTCGACGCCGAAGTGGGTGAAGGTCTGCTTCAGGCCCTCAAGGGGGCCGGCGGCGGCGGCAGGGGCGGCCGGTTCGGTGACTGCGAGCAGGAGGGTCAGCATGGCGGGAAAGGGGTTGGCGGCGCGGCGTCGTTGCGGCGGCGCGCCGCCGGTTCAAACCGGGTGATTACTTCGCGAGGAAGAGCGCGAGGATGCCGAGACCTTCGGCGAGCGCCATACCGATGATGGCCTGGACGAGGATCTTGCCGGAAGCGCCGGGGTTGCGGCCGACGGCCTCGGCGGCCTTCTGGCCGATGAGACCGACGCCGATGGCGGCGCCGAGGAGACCGAAAGCCGAGGCGATGTTGCCCGTGAGTTCAGCGAGGATAGGATACATGTGGTGGATGGATTTGTGGTTGCGGTTGCCGCCGTGCGCACGCGAGGCACGCTCCCGGCGGTAAAGTCTCAGTGGTGCGCCTCGGCGGCGTGCCCCTCCTCGTGATCGTCACCGTGGTTGCAGAGGAGGCCGATATAAACGGAGGAAAGCAGGGTGAAGACCACGGCCTGGATGAGGCCGACGAGGAGCTCCATGAAGTAGAACACGAAGATGAAGCCGGTGCCGTGCAGGAGGTTTTCGCCGCCGAACACATTGCCGAAAAGCCGGACCGAAAGGGTGAAGGGCCGGATCATGATCGAGAACACCTCGATGAAGCCGACGATCAGGAACACGAGCGAGAGGAAGGGATAAAGCCAGGCCGGGGTCTCGGATTTGTCCGCCTTGTTGCCGAAGAGGTCCCAGAGGATCAGTTTCGGGCCGGCATATTTTAAGATGATGATCAGGTAGGCGCCGAACGAGACCAGCGCTAGCGCGATGGTGCCATTGAAGTCGGCGTTGAAGGGGCGGATCCAAGGCAGGAACTTGTGGCTGCCGTCGCTGTAGCCTATTTCCGTGCCGATGGTGCCGACGCCCGGCAGCAGGCCCATCCAGTTATTGATGAGGATGAAGATGAACAGGGTGACCAGCAGCGGGAACGTGGCGGGAAACGCCTTTTTGCCGACGATCGGCTCGAAGAGGTCGCGCAGGCCCTCGAGCAGGGACTCGAAGACAGCCTGGCTCTTGGTGGGCAGCAGCTGCGGCTTGCGGACGGCGAGCAGGACCAGGCAGATCAGCACGGCTGAAGTGGCCCAGCCGGTGGCCATGCTGTTTGTGATCGCCCAGCCATTGCCGAAATCAACCAGCTTGCTGGCGGCCGGGGCGACTCCTTCGCCTTCTGCGGCAAACGAAACGGTTGTGGTGCTCAGGGCGGCGGCCAAACCTAGCAGTTTCTTGGCGATGGGCATTTATTTTCCGGTAAGGAGCGTTGGGTGGAGCCCAGACAGGTAGGTTTTAGCCCTTCGAAGCGTCAACCCCCGAAATCGAAAAACCGGGGGAGTTTCGCTAAATTATGCCTGCCGTAACCCCGTCCAGTCAGAACTAATGAAAGAAGCCGCGCTTGCCTCCAGCCGGGACATCGGGCCATTTGTAAAGGATGGATCTCGCCGACCAAGCCCTGCTAACCCGAACCGAGCCACCGCTCCGTCCGAATGGCGAGCGCAAGCTGGCCCACAACGTCTTCATGCAGGTCATCTGGGGCCTACTGGCGGTGGCGGCCTTGGGGCAGTTGTTTCTACTGGTTTGGCTGGATGTGATGTCCTGACTGCCACCAGCGACTGGTAGGCGGGCGCCCGGGCCTGAAAGACGGTCTCCTGTTCCAGGGGCCACGGCGCCGCTGGATCCAGCCGCCAAGTTTGCAGGGTCGGGAGCAGGGCCGCAACCGCGCTGAAATACTCCGCGTGGTCGGTGCGGAAATGGAGCCGGGTGCCCTCCCCTGTCCGCCCGGTCAGTGACTCGAGGAATTCCGCCTGCAGGATTCGGTTCTTGTGGTGGCGCTTCTTGGGCCAGGGGTCGGGGAAAAGCACCCAGATCTCTTGCAGGGTCACGCCCGCCGGCAGGGCGTCGAAAAACTCCCGGGCCTCGGCCTGCACGAAATGGCAGTTGGTCAGTTTCGCCCGGTCGCGCTTCTTGCCGCTGCGGTTCAGGCGGTCGCGGATGATGTCCACGCCGACGCAGAATCTTTCCGGAAACGCCTGCGCATATTGCACGAGGAAGTGGCCGTGGCCCGAGCCGATCTCCCAGGTGATTGCCTGGTTCGCCGACAGCAGCTCCGCCAGCTCCGCGCGCAGGGCGGCGCGGCGTTCGGTAATGCGCGCGAGGAACTCGGGTTGGTAGGGCACGCGCCCTATTGGCCGGGAAGCGGCGGGGCGCGCAATCCCGAACCTCAGGTTTTCTGCCCGCGGGGCAGGCGGATGATGATAGCGAGGCCGCCGCCCTCGCGGTTTTCCGCCCAGACGCGGCCGCCGTGCAGCTGCACAATGTGCTTCACGATGCTCAGGCCGAGGCCGGTGCCGCCGGTCTCTCGCGCGCGGCCCTTCTCCACGCGGAAGAAACGCTCGAAAATGTGCGGCAGGTCCTCGGTGGGGATACCGGCGCCGTTGTCGCGCACGTAACACTCGATCTCGTCCTCCATCGTGGCCTGCGCGCCGATCTCGATCCGCGTGCCCTTCGGCGTGTATTTGAGGGCGTTCTCGAGGAGATTCCCAAAGACCTGCGTGAATTTTTCTGCGTCGGCTTCGATCGGCCCCATTGCTGCCGGCACCTGCACGGTGATTTCGTGTTCGGCCCCGGCCGGCCGGTGCCGGTATTCGTCGGCCAGCACGTGGAAAAAGGGCGCCAGGGTCAGCGGGGCGAACTGCAGGCCCGGGGTGGCCGATTCCAGGCGGGAAAGGGCCAGCAGGTCGTCGATGATCGACTTCAGGCGGTCGCTGTGGCGCTGGATTGTCTTGAGGAATTTCGCGCGGTCCTCGAGCGCCATGGTCTCGTGCCCGTCGACGAGGGTCTCGATGTAGCCTTTGATGATGCTGAGCGGCGTGCGCAGCTCGTGGGAGGCGTTGGCGACGAAGTCGCGGCGCACCCGCTCCAGTTTGCGTTGGCTGGTGAGGTCGTGGATGACGAAGAGCGCCCACTGCGACTTGCCATCGGGCGAAGGGATGGGTGCACCCGAGGCCTCGATCCAGTGCGTGCTCTGGCCGTCGACGATCTCGAATTCCTCGCGCGGCAGTTCCTGGCCGGCGCGCGTGGCGCGCACGTAGTCGAGGAACGGGCCACTGCGCACGATCAGCTCGAGCCGCAGGTTCACCAGGTCGCGGGAGGAGGGAAAGATTTCGCGCAGGGCGCGGTTGGCGAGGTGGATGTAGTTCGAATCGTCGACGATGAGGACCGCCTCGCGCAGGTTGCCGAGCGTGGCCTCGAGCTGCGCCAGCTGGTCGGTGCGCTGCTGGCGCAGGGCGGAGTTGTCGGTGATGAGCTGGTTGACCGTCTCGGCGAGCGCCGGCCAGGCGGGCAGGTCGCCCGCGGAAACCTCGTCGCGCAGGAGGGGCTGGCCGCTGCGCACGGCCTCGCGCAGGTGCTGCAGCGCGAGGTTCTGTCTCCGCAGCGCCCACAGCAGAATCAGCAGTGCGGCGGTGAGGGAGACGAGCAGAAGGGCGGTCATGCCGGCAGTTTTTTGTCTGCGATCCGATACCCCACCCCGCGGATGGTTTCAATCCATCCCGCCTCCGGGCCGAGTTTTTCGCGCAGGCGGCGGACGTGCGTGTCCACGGTGCGGGTCTCGATCTCGGTGGAGTAGTTCCAGACGTTGAGGAGGAGATGCTCGCGGGTCTGTACGCGGCCCTGGCGCTCCATCATCAGGCGAAGCAGCTTGAATTCAGTGGCGGTGAGCTCGAGCAGGGAGCCGCGCACGGTCACGCGGTGCGTGTCGCTGTCGAGGAGAATGTCGCCCACGTGCAGCTTGGCGGAGGCGGGCTCCTTCGGGGCGGCGAGGCGGCGCAGGATGGATTCCACGCGCAGGACGAGCTCCTTCGGGCTGAAGGGCTTTCCCATGTAGTCGTCGGCGCCGGATTCGAGGCCTTCGATGCGGTCATGCGGTTCGGCCTTGGCGGTGAGGAAGATGATCGGCACCTTCGCCAGCTTGGGATCGCTGCGCAGGATCCGGCAGATCTGGATACCGCTCAGGTGTGGCATCATTATGTCTAATATAAGCAAGTCGGGCTGAAAGCTGCGCGCCTTGGAAATGCTGGCCGTCGCGTCGTTGACGGTTTCCACATGGAATCCCTTCGCCTTCAGGTGATAGGTCACGAGATCGGTGACATCGGGCTCGTCGTCGACGACGAGGATTTTCTTCTTATCGGACATTGCCGGAGATTTTGGGTCGAGTGCGGGCTGGCGCCAGAGCAATTCGGGCGCGTCACCAGATTGTTACAGCAAGTTTGCCGTCGCGGGCATGAAAACGAGCGGAACAGCCGGGATTAGTGGGCGGGCAAAAGGGTGCCGCGGATGAAAGTGGAATTTTACCACGGATAGGACTGTTTGAGACGGATGATGGCGGATCGACCAGCAGAAATCGTATTTATCCAAGAAATCCGTGGTTTAAATGCAGTGCACAGGCGCGGCTGAGGCCCTGGCGCGCCATCAGCCGGTCGGGCCACTGTTGCCGCGCTTGCCGGCCGCGATGCGCACCATGAGGATGCTGATGTCGGCCGGATTGACGCCGCTGATGCGGCCTGCCTGACCGAGATTCTCCGGGCGGAACTGGTGGAGCTTCAGGGCGCTTTCCCGGCGCAGTCCGGGGATTGCGAGATAATCAAGCGAGGAGGGGATCTTAATTTTTTCGACGTCCTTCAGCTTCGCGATCTGGCGGTCTTCGCGATCGAGGTAGCCGCGGTAGGTGACGCGATAAAGGACTTCTTCCCTGACCTCTTTCGGCTCGGTCGCGAAGTCCGGTGGCAAGGCGGCCGCGTCCTTGTCGCGGCGAATGGCGTCCGCCCAGGATCCGCCGGCGGTCTTAGTGTTCTCTAAAAAATTCTCCCATCGGGAGATACGGCTTTGTTTACGAGATATACGATCTAAGCGACTATCAGATATAAGCTTGTGTTCTTTCGCGTGATCGAAAAGCCGAAGTTCGGCGCTGCCGTGGTTGAAGAGTAATCGATGCTCCGCGCGACTCGTGAACATACGGTAGGGTTCGGTTGTCCCCTTGGTGACAAGGTCGTCGATGAGCACACCGATGTAGGCCTCGTGGCGCTTGATGATCAACGGCGGCGCTCCCCTTGCCTTCAGCGCGGCGTTGACCCCGGCGACCAGACCTTGGGCCGCGGCTTCCTCGTAGCCGGAGGTGCCGTTGATCTGGCCGGCTAGGAAAAGATTCTCGACCTTGCGCGACTCCAGAGACGGAAACATCTGGGTCGGTGGCGCAAAGTCGTATTCTACCGCATAGGCCGGACGCAGGAGTTGGGCCTGCTCCAAACCCGGTATGCTGTGCACCAGTTCCAACTGGATATCGAACGGCAGGCTCGTGGACAGCCCGTTGATGTAATATTCGTTCGTGTTCCGGCCTTCCGGCTCCAAGAAGAGTAGATGGCGTGGCTTATCGGCGAAACGCACGAATTTGTCCTCGATGCTCGGACAGTAGCGCGGCCCCGCCCCGGCAATTTCGCCAGAATACATGGCGGACTTGTGCAGGTTCTCCCGCACGATCTCGGCCGAACGGGGCGTGGTATGGGTCATCCAGCAGGACACCTGCTCGCTGCCAGGCGTCCAGCCGATGCGTCGCTCCCCGGTCTGTTCCACGTGGAACTTGTCTTCCGGATCACGGGTGTCGTGGAAGGCAAAGAAGGTCGGTTCGGGATCACCCTTCTGTTCTTGGAGGCCGGTAAAATTGATGCTTCGGCCGAGGATCCGGGGTGGAGTGCCGGTCTTGAGGCGCTGCAGTTCAATCCCGGCTTCCAGTAAGCTTCCGGACAGGGTTTTCGCGCTGAAGTCCCCCAGCCGACCGCCTTCATTCTTGTTCTGCCCGACGTGCATCAGGCCGCGGAGAAAGGTCCCGGTCGTGATCACGACCGTCCGCCCCATAAAGTCGATATCCAGGCTCGTCCGGCAGCCGACTACCTTGCCGTCTTTGTAGATCAGCTCCGTCACGGTGGCCTGAAACACCTGAAGGTTTGGCTGAAGCTCTAACGTATGCTTGAGCCGGAATTGGTAGGCTTTCTTGTCGCACTGGGCCCGCGGTGACTGGACGGCCGGGCCCTTGGATTCATTGAGCAGGCGGAACTGGATCCCGGTGACGTCCGTGTTGATGGCCATCTCGCCGCCGAGGGCGTCGATTTCCCGGACCATCTGTCCCTTGGCCTGACCACCGATCGCCGGATTACAGCTCATCTGGGCGATCGTGTCGATGTTGCCGGTCAGGAGCAGGGTGGAGGAGCCCATCCGGGCGGCAGCCAAACAGGCCTCCACCCCGGCATGGCCGGCCCCGCAGACGATGACATCGAACGGTGTTTTTTTATAAATCACGCGGCAATCGATTCCTTATTGAATTATATATTTTGATGTGAAGTTATTTACCGATACAGAAAGAAGCGAAGAGTCGATCCAGGATCCGTTCATGGTCGATTTTGCCGGAAATCTGGCCGAAAGCGTCGAGCGAAACACGTAAATCACTGGCTACCAATTCACTAGGATAATTTTCGGTCATTTTCTGATTCGCCGTGACCAAACATACCTTGGCTTGCTCCAGGGCATGGGAGTGGCGGGCGTTGATCGCGATCAGTTCGTCGCCGATTTCCACGTGGAACGACTCGGCGAGTTTGGTCACCGCGGCCTGGAGTGCCTCAAGCCCGGCGCCTTGCAGCGCAGAAATATTAACCACGGCGAAAGTCTGCGGTAAAGCGCCGCGCGGCGCAGGGGGCAGATCGATCTTGTTGAAAACCGCGATCGTGTTGGCCGGGCTCATTCGGGCCGCAAGCGCTGGCGGCAACGCGGGCAGGGGGCGGGTCGAATCGATCACCCAGAGAAAAAGATCGGCCTCGGCGGCCTGCTCAAAAGTTTTGCCGATGCCTCGTTGCTCGAGGGGGGAGGGCGCGGCATTGAGTCCGGCCGTGTCGATCAAACGCAACCAGTGCGGCCCCATCGACAAACATTCCTCGAGGTAATCACGCGTCGTGCCCGGCTCGGGACTGACCAAGGCGCGGTCACGGCCGACCAGACAATTGAGCAGGCTGCTTTTGCCGGCGTTGGGTTCACCCAGGATCACCGTCTTGATGCCTTCGCGCAGAAGCTCGCCGTAATGATTGGTCGCGATCAGGCGGTTGGTGCCGGACAAAAGCTCGGCCAACAGACGCTGAGCCATCTGCCGGTCCTCGGGCGGAAGATCCTCTTCGGGAAAATCCACGTAGGCCTCGATCAATGCTAATATATTGATCAACTGAGAGATAAGCGATTCCATCTGCCGTCCGAGTGCGCCGCGCAGCTGCTGATTGGCTGCGGTGAGAGCGCGTTCGCTGCGCGCGTGGATGAGATCCATCACGGCCTCGGCTTGACTCAGTTCCATCCGGCCGTTCAGAAAAGCGCGTTTGCTGAATTCACCGGCTTCCGCCGGGCGGCAGCCGCGGGTCAGGAGATCGGCCAGGATTTTTTGGGCGATGAAGGGATTTCCGTGGCAGGAAATCTCCACGGTGTCCTCCCCGGTGTAGGAATTCGGTCCCGCGAAAAAAGTGAAGAGCACATCGTCCACCAGCACGCCGGAGCGATCCATATAGTCCGCGTGCTGCGCCAAGCGGGGCGGGGGGGTGCGGCCGAAAATGGTCCGCAGCAATTCAGCCGTCTGCGGGCCGCTGGCGCGCACGACGGCGATGGCCGACGTGCCGACCGGCGTCGCCAGGGCGGCAATGGTATCACCCGTAAAGGACATCGGCCTGACGCAAGCGAACCGCCCGGCGAAGGCAAAATGAAACCGGCACCGCGGCCGCTAGGCAACGGGTGGGAAAAGCTCCGCCACGCGCCGGCAACGATAGGCGAAAATCTTTCGCAGCTGGCCCGCGACCCAGAGTTTTTCCGCGATCCAGCCGAACGGACCCCAGCCAACCTCGTAGGTCACGTGGTCGAGCATCCGCACGCCGCCGGCCTCAGGCACAAACCGGTGCTCGTGATGCCAGAGCTTGTAAGGACCGGCGCGCTGTTCATCGATGAAGCGGACGCCTTCCTCGACCGCGGTGATTTCCGTCACCCATTTCAGCCACAGTCCGGGCAGCGGCGAGATCCGATAACTGATGGTCTGACCGGCAAACATCCGCGCGGGGATCTCGCCGAGGATCCTGAAGCGCACGTCGGGCGGCGTGAGTTCGTTGAGATTCACCGGTGTGGAAAAAAACTGCCACACGCGGGCGGGTTCGGCGGGGATGAATTGTTCGCGGTGCAGGTGGCGGATCATGCACGGAAGCTAGTCAGGAATTTTCCGCGCGCCACCGTGACGTGCGAATTCAGATCTGCCCGCGTTCAGGGTTTGCCCGGAGGCAAGGTCGGAGTCATGGGCGCCATCGGCACCGTGATCTTGGGCGCCACGACCGCCGGTTTGGCGACCGGGGTGGGGGGAATTTCAGGGGGCCGGGTGGTCTTGCCCGTGAGGGTGGCGCGCACCGTGGCATGGGGCAGGTCGCCGGCCAGCTCGGCCGCGCGGGCTTCGGCGGAAGCAATTTCCGCCGGCCGCTTGGCCAGCCGGGCCCGCACTTGGGCCTCGGCATCGGTTGGTGCGCCGGACTGTTTGGCGAGAATCAGCCAGGCCAGGCCCTCGACATAATCGCGTTTCACGCCGCGCGCGCTGACGAGCATGGCGCCGATGTTGTGCTGCGCCTCGCCGACCCCGGCTTTCGCGGCCGTGGTGAAATACTCCAGCGCCCAGCCGTAGTCAGACGCACCGGCGAGGCCGTCGTGATGAATTTTCCCGAGGCGAAACCAACCGTTCACCACGCCACCCCTGCCTGCCTGTTCAAAAAGCGCGGTGGCCTTCGCCACGTCGCGCGGCACGCCGTCGCCCTCAAGGCTGCGTTCGGCGAGCTCGAAACAGGCCTGCGGGTCGCCTTGGTTGGCGAACTGCTGGAGTTCGGTCACATTTTTCCATTTCGGTCCGCCGCCCTTGGTGGAGATCAGCTGCGGGGGCGCGTCGGCGGGGTCCGCCTTTTTCTTGGCCGCGGCCAGCGTGAGCGGCGCCAGACACAGGAGGGAAAGCAGCAGATAAAGTCTGGGGTTCATGGCAGGGCTCATTGATGGAAGATGAGACGGCCTGGGCAGGATTGGGTTCCGCCCGGATTTGGCAAGGGCTCCCACAGGAGAATCACCGGGCATAAAAAGCCGCGGCCCGGGCCGCGGCTTGAAAGACGAAAGATCAGGGAAACGCTTAGTCTTCCTTCTCGGCGGTGACGGACTCGCCGCCCTTGACGCTGACCTTCTCCAGGATGGCGGCGGTCACCTTGGCGGCGAGAGCGGGGTTAGTGCGAAAGGCCTCCTTGGCGGCCTCGCGGCCCTGGCCGACGAGTTCGCCGTTGAAGGCGATCCAGGCGCCCTTCTTCTCGAGCACCTTGTGGTCGAGGCCGAGGTCGATGAGCGAGCCGCTCGTCGAGATGCCTTCGTCATACATGATGTCGAACTCCACCTCGGTGAACGGCGGAGCGACCTTGTTCTTCACGATCTTGATCTTGGTGCGGTTGCCGATGACCTTGCCGTCCGGCGTCTTCAACTGGTCCTTGCGACGGATGTCGATGCGGACCGAGGAGAAGAACTTTAACGCGCGACCGCCGGAGGTCGTCTCGGGGTTGCCGAACATGACGCCGATCTTCTCGCGGATCTGGTTGGTGAAGATACACACGCAGTTCGTCTTGCTGACGACCGAGGTGAGGCGGCGCATAGCCTGGGACATAAGGCGGGCCTGGCTGCCCATGGTCATGTCGCCCATCTGGCCGTCGAGCTCGGCCTTGGTGATGAGGGCGGCGACGGAATCGAGGACGATGATGTCGATGCTGTTGGAGCGGATGAGCGTCTCCATGATGTTGAGCGCGTCTTCACCGGAATCGGGCTGGGAGACGAGGAGGTCGTCGAGGCTGACGCCCACGACCTTGGCGTATTTGGGGTCGAGGGCGTGCTCGACGTCGATGAAGGCGGCGAGGCCGCCCTGACGCTGGGCCTGGGCGATGACGCTCAAGCAGAAGGTGGTCTTGCCGGACGATTCCGGCCCGTAAATCTCGATGATGCGGCCCTTCGGCAGGCCGCCGACGCCGAGGGCGAGGTCGATCGCGAGGGAGCCGGTCGAGAGGGTCTCGACCTTCATCTTGGTGTTGCTGCCCAGGCGCATGATCGAACCGTCGCCGAACTGCTTCGTGATCGAAGAGACGGCGAGCTCGATGTTTTTCTCGCGGGCGGGATTGGAGGACTTCTCGGCGGGAGCGATGCGCGAGTCGGATTTGGACTTATCGGCTTTGGACATGGTGAATCGTGTGTGAGGGGTTAAAATATCATCCTAGTGGATGGGACTGACAACAGTATGTCAGGAGCCTTTCTTCGGCCCCGGCACCCGGCAAGCGCGGAGTGGCCGAAAAACGGCCTAAAATGAGGGCAGGAAATTTATCCGGCCACCGGCGTGGCTGGCTTGTTGAAGCCGAAGGCAAAATACACCGCCAGACCGAGGCACGCGAGGCTCACGGCGTAGTTCCACTTCAGCTTTTCGCCCAGCACCAGCCAGGCGAACACCACGAACACCACCAGGGTGATGACCTCCTGGATGATCTTCAGCTCATAGCCGTTGAACTTGCCATAACCCATCCGGTTGGCCGGCACCATGAGCAGGTATTCGAAGAAGGCGATGCCCCAGGAGAGGAGAATGGCCACCCAGAGCGGCTTGTCGTGGAGGAATTTCAGGTGCCCAGACCAGGCAAAGGTCATGAAGACGTTCGAGAGGCAGAGCAGCAGGATCGTGGTCATGCCGGCATGCGGCGAACGCGGCGCCCGGTCGCTAGGCCAAAATCACTCGGTCATCGTATAAACCGCGAAAGACGGTAGCCAGTGGGAGCGGTTGAAATCCTGGGCGTCGAGCAGGGGCAGGGCGGCGGCGTAGTGGGTCGCGCCGGCCTCGATGGCCAGCGCCCGGCGGGGATCCTCGGCGTCGAGCAGGCCGGCCAGCCGGCGCCAGACCCACCCCTTGTTGAGGTTGAGGCCGATCAGGTGGGCGATCTTCGGGTCGGTCGGGTCGCTGATCTTCGCCGGCTTGAGCAGGTTGGCCGGCTGGCCTTGGGCGAGGCGTGGCAGGAATTTGTCGAACCAGCGCAAAAACTGCTCGCGCGGCAGGATGCGCGCCATGAGCCCGGCTTCGACGAGGCAGGGCGAATAAAAATCCTCGCCCGACGGCTCGTAGTGGCCGGGGTAGTCGGTGTCGTGGCCAAACCAGTAGGCGGCGCGCGCCGTGCAGAAAAGCTTCAGCTCCTGGTCGTCGTGGGCGCGGGCGTGCCCGAGCACCAGCGCCACGGCCACCGCGGTGTTACCATGGATGCCGTTGCGCACGGGGGTCGTCAGCGCCCGCAGGTAGCGCATGAAGCCGGTGCGGATATACGAGACCAGCGGGGCCATGTTGATCTCCAGCTGGGCATCATAGGCGCGGACCTCCTGCGCGAGCTTGAGGAGCCACGCCCAGCCGTAGGGGCGCTCGAAAAATTCGCGGCCCGGGGCCTGGAAATACGCCGCCTCGGCGAGCATGTTCTCGGCGGTCAGGTGCTCGTGCAACACCCGGCTGATCTCGGCGCGCTCGGGCAGGTTGGGGAACATCAGCGACAGGCGGACCAGCATCCAGTGCTGGTGGACGCACGAGTGCCAGTCGTAGCTGCCGTAAAAGGCCGGGTGCAACTCGCGCGGGGTCCGGGCGTCGGCGGGCTCGTTCAGCATGTGCTGCAGGTAGTGCGGGTATGCCCGACGGATGTTCGTGAGACCCAGGCGGGCAAATTCCGAGGCCTGGGCGGAAGCAAGGATGGGAAAGGAGGCGGACACGGGCTTGGAAGGGGCACTATGCGGGGCGAAAGTTTAAGTTGAAGAAGAAAGGGTGCCGCATAAGTTGTGCCGTCCTTACCTTTCCTGCACCACACCATGAAAATCAAAGCCTATCTCAAACCCTCCTGCGGCTGGTCCAACGGCGTCCGGGCCATCATGCGCAAGCACAACCTGGAGTATGAGGATATCGACATCATCAACGTCCGTGCCAACTACGAGGAGATGGTGCGCAAGTCCGGGCAGCCCCTCTCGCCCTCCGTCGAGATCGACGGGGTGATGCTGGCCGACATCTCCGGCGAGGAGGTCGAGAACTACATGCTCGCCAACAACCTGGTGAAGGCCAGCGCCGCCCCGGTGAATGTCGTCCTCAACGCCGGCTGTTCCGCCGAGGAGCACGAGAAGATGGCCGCGAAGCCGGTGCGGTTCTTCTGAGCGAAGAACAAAATGAAATTTCCGGGCCCGGCAGATTGCCGGGCCTTTTTTTGGTGGAGCGGCTTGACCCCAAGACGCTTCGGGATGGAAGCACGCGAAAAGGCGCGTTGGGGTCAACGCGCTCCACCCGAGGTCACCTCAATACAGCAGCCGCACGCGGATGGTGCCGGGCACGCTCTGCAGCTCTTCGATCGCGATCTCGCTGGCGCTGGCGTCCACGTCCATCACGCAGTAGCCGAGGTGCTCGTTGGTCTGCAGGTATTGCGCGGAGATGTTGATCCGATGCCGGCTGAAGCGCTCGTTGATGCTCGCCAGCACGCCGGGCACGTTGTGGTGGATGTGCAGCAGGCGGCTCTTGCCGGTGCCGGCGTGCTCGGGGAGCGTGACCTCGGGGAAGTTCACCGCGGTGACGGTCGAGCCGTTGTTTGAGTAGCGGATGAGCTTGTCGGCGACCTCAGTGCCGATGTTGGCCTGCGCTTCCATCGTGGAGCCGCCGATGTGCGGGGTGAGGATGACGTTGTCGAACTTCCGGAGCGGCGACTGAAACTCCTCGTCGTTGCCCTTGGGCTCGAAGGGAAACACGTCGATGGCCGCGCCACCGAGGTGGCCGCGCTCGAGGGCGTCAGCCAGGGCGTCGATGTCCACCACGGTGCCGCGCGCGGCGTTGATGAGGTGCGCGCCCTGCTTCATGGCCGCGAGCTGGGTGCGGCCGATCAGGTTTCTCGTCTGCGCCGTCTCAGGGATGTGCAGGGTGACGACATCGCTCTCGCCGAGGAGCGTGGCGAGCTTCGCCACCGGCCGGGCGTTGCCGAGCGGGAGCTTGCTCTCCACGTCGTAATAAATGACGCGCATGCCCACATGCTCGGCCAGGATGCCGAGCTGCGTGCCGATGTGGCCGTAGCCGACGATGCCGAGCGTCTTGCTGCGGACCTCGACGCTGCCCTCGGCGCTCTTCGTCCAGCCGCCACGGTGGACGAGGGCGTTTTTGCCCGGGATGCCGCGCAGCAGCATGATGGCTTCGCCCAGCACGAGCTCGGCGACGCTGCGGGTGTTGGAGTAGGGGGCATTGAAGACCGGGATGCCGCGCTGCGCCGCCGCGGCGAGGTCGACCTGGTTGGTGCCGATGCAGAAGCAGCCAATGGCGGTCAGCTTCGGCGCCGCGTCGAGCATCTCCTGCGTGATCTCGGTGCGCGAGCGGATGCCGAGGAAATGCACGTCCTTCAGCGCGGTCTTCAGGGCGTCGCCGGCGAGCGACTTCGGCAGGCGGCGGACGGAAGTATAGCCGTCGTACGTCAGCGCGGCGATCGCGTTGGCGTGGAGGCCCTCGAGGAAGAGGAACTTGATGCGGCGTTTATCGAAGGAGAGCTTTTGCATCGGTCAGGGGCGACATTCATCGGAAAACCTCGCGGCGGGCAAGGCTCGTGTGCGTCACCCGGGCTTGCCAGTTGGACCTCAATGGGTTCGCCTCGCCACCATGCCCTCGAAACCCATCCCCGGCTCGTCCGGCGAAGTGCTGACCACGCTGCCCTCGGCCTACCTGCCGCACGCGGCGACCGGCTTGCTGCACCTGCCGCGGTTCCTCGCGAAGGCAAAATACGTGAAGGCCCACGGCGCGCTGCCGGCCAGTTACGCCAAGAACTACAAGCGCGGCATGGACCGCTTTCTCTGCCTGCACCTCGGCATCGACCCGGCCGCGCTGGAAAAAACCGTGCTCGAGTCGGCGACGGACAAAGAGATCGACGCGAGGCTCAAGGCGCTTTTCCCGGCCGATGTCCGCGCCCCCCAATGGAACCGCGAGTATGTGCAGAAGGGCATGACGCCCGCCGGTCGCGAATTTTTGAAGGAGGCGCTGACCAACATGGGCTGCGCCGACCGCGTGGATCAGATCGTCAGCGTGGTGGACCTCATGGAGTTCGACGAAGGGCGGATCGAGTAGGGGTTTAATGTGGGCGGCCCGCTTGCGGGAGCAGGTTCAGGCGCGAGCAAGCTCGCTGGCCCACCCAAACATCACGCTCCGGGCGAGATCGGCAGCTCGAACCAAAACACGGAGCCGCCGCCGGCGGGAAAATCCGCGCCAACCGCGCCCTTTTCGCCCTCGATCAGCTGCTTGACGATCGAGAGACCGATGCCGGTGCTCTCCACGCCGCCGGTCGGGCGGTCGGACAGGCGGGCGAATTCCGCGAACAGCGCACCACGCCCGGCCACCGGCACGCCGGGGCCGTTGTCGTGGACCTCGAGTTGCACCCGGAAGTCGTCGGCTCGCGAGCGCAGGGTCACCCGGCCGCCGGCGTGAAACTCGGGGCGGACGACTACCTGGTGAAACCGGTCGAGCCGGCGGAGTTGCTGGCGGCGGTGAAGACCCGCCTGCGCCGGCACCAGTCAGCGGGCCGGGGCGGCATGACGCCGCTGGCAGCGCTGGGTCTCACGCCGCGCGAGGCGGAGATTCTTTCCTGGGTCGTGCAGGGCAAGACCAACCCGGAGATCGGCTTCATCCTCGGCATCCCGCTGACGACGGTGAAGAAGCACCTCGAGAGCCCCTTCGCCAAGCTCGGCGTGGAAAACCGCACCGGGGCCGTTACGCTGGCGCGGGAAAAAATCAGCGCGGCACGCTGAAGGGCGGCACGGTCCGCAAGGGCGGGCGGGGCTTGCGCGGCAGCCAGCGCGGGACGTCGCGCCGGTAGTCTTCATACAGCGCCCCGTAGCGGCGGCGCAGCGCCTCCTCCTCCACCAGCAGGACGAAAACATGCACGGCGCAGACGAGACAGGTGA